>Ga0335070_10000226_pt1 | contig 64481 bp, 66 predicted proteins | sample Lox_Sample_13_FD_206722 | JGI IMG/M metagenome (GOLD analysis project Ga0335070, IMG submission 206722) | Soil microbial communities from Loxahatchee National Wildlife Refuge, Florida, United States - Lox_Sample_1.3 | ecosystem: Environmental > Terrestrial > Soil > Wetlands | place: USA...
CTACTGTCTCGGCAGGTTTTACGGCCATCTTTTCAGGGCTGTAACCGAAAAGACCCAGCTGGCATTTGCTGATCCGAATGCCCATCAAATCAAGAGTAACGCCTACTTCTCCCAATGTCACCCGTTCTTCGCCGGAAATTTTCTCGGCTTCGGCACATGTGATTTTCCCATTAATAATCTTTTTCTCCACTGCCTGGGCAACTTTTTTATTTATCTTAACGTCAGGAGAATGTTTGGCCCTATAGTTTCCAGCATCTTTGTGCGCCATTTTTTACCACCACTCTTTCACTTACTCTTTTCTTTTATCAATGACCCTTACGGCTTTTCCTTCACTGCTGGGCAGGCTGCCCGGCTCGACCAGGTTTACTCTTGGCTTAATCAGGATATCAGCCCTCAATTCATCAACAATCCTTTTTCTAAGATTCTCCAGCGGTCTTAAATCACCGGTGAAGACCTCATTCTGCACTTCAACTTTAACGGTCAGGTGATCATCGTAACCTTCCCTCTCCAAGATAATCACAAAGTTATTGCCGACTCCGGGTATCTCCATCAGTTTCTTCTCGATCTGGATGGGAAATATATTGACCCCTTTGATGATCATCATGTCATCAGTCCTGCCCTTGATCCGATCGATTCTTCTGTGTGTCCTCCCGCACGCGCATTGCCCGGGTATAATACGCGTCAAATCCTTTGTTCTATACCTGACAACGGGCATCCCTTCCCTCATAAGGCTGGTCAATACAAGCTCTCCATCTTCGCCATCAGATACGGACCTTAACGTTTTCGGGTCTATTATTTCCACGAAATAATGATCCTCCCAGATATGCATCCCTTCCTGGCAGGGACACTCGAATGATACCCCCGGTCCGTTCATTTCTGACAGGCCGTAGGAATTGTAGGCCTTGAAACCATAGATCTCCTCGATTTTTCTTCTCATCTTCTCCGAATGAGGCTCAGCGCCGATAAAGGCCATTCTCAGTTTTGTATCTCTTATCGGGTCAACCTTCAATTCCTCAAAAACCCTTGAAAGGTGAAGGGCGTAACTCGGAATTATGTGTATGACCGTCGTCTCAAAATCACGCATCAGTTGAATTTGACGTTTGCTGTTGCCCGCCCCCGCCGGTATCACCAGGGCACCCACTCTCTCCGCAGCATAGTGAAAACCCAGACCGCCGGTAAAAAGGCCGTATGTCATCATATTCTGAAAAACATCCGTCTTCCTCATGCCCGCCATGTATATGCAGCGGGCCAGGACATCCGCCCATGCCCTGATGTCGCGGGCCGTATGAAATACCACTATTGCCCTGCCGGTCGTGCCGGAGGATGCATGCATCCGTATTAACCTGTCCCTGGGAACAGCAACAAAACCGTACGGCCAGTGCGCCCTCAAGTCGTCCTTTGAGGTAAATGGAATATCTTTGACAACATCCAGAGAGCTTATATTCTCCGCATCCAATCCTGCTTCCCGGAATAGTTTTCCATAATAAACGGACCTTTTCGCCCTCTTAACGACCTTTTTGAATCTCGCGAGCTGGAAGGCCTCCAGCCTTTCGCGATCCATAGTTTCAACATCCTTATCCCAGTACATTTCAGCCCTCTGGAATTCTATCACGAATCACTCCTACAATTCGTTTGAAATTTAATCAAGATAATTTTGATATCACAGTATGCAGGTAAACAAAAAAAGTCTTGCTTTATACAATGCCGTCAAGTAAAAATTTACGTGATGCTTATAATACTGCAAAAACCGTAGAGGAGGAAATAGAGAATGGCAAAGTCAATCAAAGGATCGAGGACGGAAAAGAATCTGTTGGCAGCGTTTGCTGGCGAGTCACAGGCGAGAAACAGATATACCTATTTCGCAAGTGCCGCCAGGAAAGAAGGATTTGAGCAGATTGCAAATATATTTTCAGAAACAGCGGAAAACGAGAAGGAACATGCCAAGGTATTTTTCAAACACCTGGAAGGAGGCGATGTAGAGATTATGGCCTCCTACCCTGGCGGTGTTATAGCGGATACTAAAAGCAATCTGAAAGCGGCTGCCGCCGGAGAGAACCTGGAGTGGACCACTATTTACTCGGATTTTGCCAAGATTGCCGGAGATGAGGGTTTCCCGGAAGTCGCACGCTCTTTCGAGCAAATCGCGAAGGTGGAAAAGTTTCATGAAAGCAGGTACAGGAAGCTTGTAATGAGCCTTGAGAATAAGGAAGTATTTAAAAAGAAGGCATCGATAAAGTGGCACTGCATAAACTGTGGCTACATCTATGAGGGAACCGAAGCACCGAAAGAATGTCCGGCGTGTAAGCATCCCCAGGCGTACTATGAGGCATTGGCGGAAAATTATTAAGCCGGATTTTTAAAGCGTCTATGACAGGCATTATTTTAACAGGCGGGAAAAATACGAGGATGGGCACAAACAAGGCCTTCCTCGATATCAGGGGTGAGCGGCTGATTGACAGAACAGTCGGGATTTTTAAAGACCTCTTCCAGGAAGTGATTCTTTCTACAAACTCTCCTCTGGATTATCTCGATCATGACTGTGTGATCGTGACCGACATTATTAAAGATAAGGGCGCTCTGGGAGGGATATATACGGGGCTTTTCTTTGCCTCTCATGAGCACGCCTTTGTGTCGGCTTGCGATATGCCTTTTCTGAACAAGTCATTCATCAAATACATGGTTGAGCATTGCGGCAATAACGATATCATCGTGCCTAAACCATCTGACGGTCAGCAACCCCTGCACGCCATTTACTCTAGACGCTGCCTTCCCGCTATTAAAAGATTAATTGACAGGGATCAGCTTAAGATCACCGGTTTTTATAGAGGACTCAAGACCTTGGAAATCCCGGAGGATGTCATCAAATCTTATGACCCTGAAGGAAAGATGTTTATTAATGTCAACACCCGGGAGGATCTTGAGAAGATCTTGTCCTTTTAGTATAGTCCTCTCACACTGCCAACTGCTGCCTTATGTCTCACATCCTGTAATCTGCAGACTGTCACCTTTGATTTCCTTTGTAGATTTCAAATGGAAATTGTGATATCAAAAGTATATGAAGGAAAAATCTCAAAAGAAAAGAGGCTTCTCAAAAATATCTGCTAAGAACCCGTGGTTACTAACGCTTTACGTCAAAAACTATACGCCGAGGTCAATCAACGCCATTTCCAATATCAAGAAAATTTGCAAAGAACAAGTTCCTGGCAAATACCGACTCAAGGTCATCGATATCGTAAAAAACCCCGCCATTGCTAAGAAGGATCAGATCGTCGCTACACCTGTCCTTATAAGACAGTCTCCGTCTCCCTTAGTAAAAATCGTGGGCGACATGATCGACACAGATCGTATTCTAGCCTACCTTAATCTGAAACAGACCGGAGCCCTAACCGAAAAATTCAGGGCTTGACAAACCAAGAAATTATGGGATAGCGTAAGAAAGTTTTAATGATTCCTATCAGATTGACTAACATCCTGGTCCGTATGATTCATTATCTGTCATCCGAGCGTAGCGGCCATGCAAGCTGTTTCATTTATCGAAGATTCAATCGTTTTTTTCAGCACCGAGATCAATCTGAATAGTGGAGGTTGATAATGTCCAAGTCACACGCTCCCGTTTCCTTAAAAAAGTGCCCGACCGGCATCAGGGGTTTTGACGAACTGAGTAATGGCGGTCTGCCGCGAGGCAGGCCAACTCTTTTGTGCGGCGGCCCCGGTTGCGGTAAAACACTTTTTGCCATGGAGTTTCTGGCACGGGGCGTGATGCAGTTCAAAGAACCCGGTGTCTTTATGTCCTTTGAAGAGACCCCAGGAGAGCTTGCAAAAAACTTCCTTTCCCTGGGAATAGATATAAACGACATGATCCGCAAGGGTCTCATGGCTGTGGACTATGTCCATGTCGAACGGAGCGAAATAGAAGAGGCCGGCGAGTACGACCTGGAGGGCCTCTTCGTCCGCCTGGCCCATGCTATAGATTCAGTGGGAGCGAAAAGGGTCGTCCTCGACACGATCGAGGTCCTCTTTTCGGGCCTCTCCAACGCGGGAATATTACGGGCTGAGCTCCGCCGGCTTTTTGAGTGGCTGAAGGCAAAGGGAATGACAGCCATCGTCACTGGAGAGAAAGGGGACCGTACCCTGACGCGCTATGGCCTCGAGGAATATGTGGCGGACTGTGTGATCCTACTCGATTTCCGGATTAGGGAACAGATATCCACACGGCGGCTCCGCATCGTCAAGTACCGCGGCTCGTCGCATGGGCCGGATGAATACCCGTTCCTCATCGACCGAGATGGGATTTCGGTACTCCCGATTTCGTCCCTCGGATTGAATTATCCGGTATCAAAGGAGCGCATATCCTCAGGCATAGAGCGTCTGGACGCCATGCTCGGCCGCAATGGCTTCTACATAGGGAGCACAATCCTTGTCTCCGGGAGCGCCGGCACGGGCAAGTCCAGCATCGCCTCATTCTTTGCTGATGCGGCCTGCCGCCGGGGTGACAAGGCCCTCTATGTCACCTTTGAGGAATCGCCGGAGCAGATCGTCCGCAATATGGGGTCTATAGGCATGGATCTCGGCAGATGGGTCAAGAAAGGGCTTTTGAAATATAACGCGGTCCGGCCCTCCTATTGCGGCCTGGAGATGCATCTCGTTGCGCTATATCATGCGATCAGAGGTTTTAAGCCGAGAGTGGTCGTTATCGACCCGATCAGCAATCTCAGCTCCGTGGGGTCAAAGGCCGAGATCAAATCAATGCTCACGCGCCTCATCGATTATTTGAAACTGCAGCGCATCACAGCGATGCTGACCGACCTTACCCACTCCGGTGATCCCGCGGAACGATCGAGCGAGGATATCTCCTCTCTGGTGGATGCATGGCTTCTCCTTCGGGACATCGAGATCGGGGGGGAACGGAACCGGGGTATTTACATCCTGAAGGCCCGCGGCATGGCGCATTCGAATCAGATCAGGGAATTCGTGCTCACCGATCACGGCGTAGATCTTCTGGACGTTTATCTCGGTCCGGCTGGCGTACTGACGGGAAGCGCCCGTGTGGCACAGGAGGCGCGGGAGAAGGCAGAAGTGCTGAACTCCCAGAACCTGGCAGAAAAAAGGATGCGAGAACGGGAGCACAAACGAAAGGCTCTCGAAGCTCAGATCGCCGCCCTGAATGCGGAGCTGGCAACAGCCATTTCCGAACAGCAATTCATGGTAGTGGAGGAGAAGAAAGGGCTGGACAACGTTCAGAAAGATCGAGTTGATATGGCGCGCCTCCGCAAGGCGGACTCTCCGAAAAATCCAGGCGAGAGAAAAAGAAAAGAAGGTGGGAAATGAAGAGACCTCCTCGGCCTAAAAAGAAACCGGCAAAAGTGCTGTCCGATAGAGATGCCTGGATACTGAAGCTCTACGTGGCAGGTCAGACTCCGAGGTCGATCGCCGCTTTTGCCAATCTCAAACAGGTCTGTGAAGAACACCTGGCCGGAAAGTACCGCATCGAGATCGTCGATCTCCTCAAAAACCCGACGCTCGCCAAGGGAGAGCAGATATTTGCCCTCCCTACTGTGGTACGGCAGCTCCCGACACCGGTGAAGAAACTGATCGGCGACCTGGCCAATACCGAGCGCGTTTTGGTGGGGCTCAATATAAAGCCCGTTGCCAAAGGCGTTAGTAAGGCTATGGAGAAATAGTATGCCGGTTAGCAAGAGCAGAACAGCCGAACAGGAATTCGAGAAGGTCCTGAAGAAGACCGGAAAAGAAAGGTATGTGCTTCGCCTCTACATTACCGGCATGACCCCGAGGTCCATGGCGGCGATCGAAAACGTCAAGAAGATATGTGGAGAACATCTGCACGGCCGCTGTGTGCTCGAGGTAATCGATATCTACCAGCAGCCGAAACTCGCCCAGGGCGAGCAGATCATTGCTACCCCCACTCTGATCAGAGAGCTCCCTCTGCCGCTCCGCAGGATTATCGGCGACATGTCCGATAAGGAGAGATTTCTCCTGGGGATTGATTTGAGACCGAAGAAGAAATGAAGAAGATGCAGGAAAAATCGCAGAAAACGCGTGAAGCAAAACTCCTTGCTAAGGTGAAAACGCTCAAGCAGCGTCTGGCGGATGCGGAAGAGACTCTCCGCGCCATCCGGCAAGGAGAGGTGGATGCCCTGATTGTGGAAACATCAGAAGGAGACCGGATATACACGCTGGCGGGTGCGGAGCATCCTTACCGTGTCATGGTGGAATCGATGAATGAAGGGGCGGCCACCTTGGTGGAAGACGGAACGATCTTTTACTGCAACCAGCGCTTTGCGGAGATACTTAATACCCCTATGGAAAGGATAATTGGATCCTCGATATTCCCGTTCATCGAGCCACGGGAAGAAAAGTCATTCAAGGCAAGCTTCATGAGGGCATTGAGAGGAGCTTCGAAAGGCGAGAGTGTCTTTCGTGCGGCGGACGGCCATAGCATTCCTGTTTTGCTTTCCATGAGCCATTTTCCGGCAGCGGATATACCCGGCTCGCTGTGCCTCGTGGCAACGGACATTACCAAACGGCGGCAGGCTGAACAGGCCCTGCAAAAATCCCACGATGAACTGGAGATTCGGGTTGACAAAAGAACAGCTGATCTCAAAGTGAAAACAGAACAGTTGGAAGTTGCAAACAGAGAGCTTGAGAGCTTCAGTTACTCAATTTCCCATGACCTGCGCGCTCCTCTGCGGGCTATTGACGGGTATTCACGCATGATTCTCAGAAAAATTGGAGATACATTTGATGAAGATACGAAACGCAAATTTAATGACATAAGACTGAATGTCCATATGATGGGCCAGTTGATAGATGATATTCTTGCCTTCTCCCGGTTGATTAGAAAAGATATGTTAAGGTCGGAGCTGAACATGATTGATCTAATCAGAGAAGTTTGGAAGGAATTAAATAGTATCAATCCCGATAGAAATATAAGTCTCATAGTCAACAGCACGCCTCTGGGTTACGGAGATGCGGCGTTAGTTAAACAAGTGTATCATAACCTTCTTTCCAATGCTGTCAAATTCACAAAATTAAGGGATTATGCACAGATTGAAGTGGGAGGTTACAACGACGGTAATGAGAATGTTTTTTATGTCAAGGATAACGGCATCGGCTTCGACATGAAGTTCTATGATAAGCTTTTCGGTGTTTTTCAACGTCTGCACAATGACCCTTTTTTCGAAGGCACAGGTGTGGGTCTTGCCACTGTCCAACGCATTATCCACAGACAGGGAGGTCGAGTTTGGGCGGAAGGAAAAGTAAATGAGGGAGCGATATTCTGCTTCACGCTGCCTCATGACGAAGATTAGTTAATCTTATATGATAGTCATAAAATCACGCTGAACATTTCTTTTGGTAATACTAACTTTTTATCATTCATCCATTTAATGCTTTGAAGGTGTATTTGGACTGAACCCCTTACATTGCACAGATCAGGGTAATACAATTAGAGTATCCTGACAGGGTTTATGGGTTAATGTTAACATCTTTTCAAACTCACAGGGAGGCCGATAGTCTAAAGAGGAGTGCAAGCGTTTCCGGTTATACACATCCTCGATGAAATAGGGAATTCTTTTTTGAACATCTTCCATGGTCCGGTATTCCCACAGCTGAACCTCTTCTGACTTCAGAGTTTTGATGAAACTCTCAGCATAAGCGTTATCATAGGGATTCCCCTTACGGCTCATGCTGATCTGAAAACCATAGAACTCAAGCTCTTTTACATAATCAGCAGAGGCATACTGAACGCCCTGATCTGAATGATGGATACAACCCTGTTTTGGTTGCCTGTTGTTTATGGCCATGCGCAAAGCATTCAGGGTCAGGTTGGTGTCAATGTTCCTGGACAGGGCATAACCGATAGCCTTCCTTGAATAAACATCCAGGATGACCGCCAGATAAACAAAACACACCAGGATATGGATGTAGGTGATATCGGCAACCCAGACCTGATTTATGGCGCTTATTTTTATATCCCTCACCAGGTTTGGATAAATATGGAATCCATGATTGCTGTCGGTTGTTCTCACCCATTTCTTCTTGGGACGACATTGCAATCCTTTCTCTCGCATGATCCGGGCCACCTTCTTGTGGTTGACTCTCCAGCCTTCCCGGTAGAGTTGCCAGGTGACTCTTCGATATCCGTATCCGGAAAACTCAAGACAGATATCACCGATACGGGACTCCAAAACTTTATCGAGAGATCTTCCCTCCCTCTGATGGTAAAAGCTTCTCCGGGGCAGATTCATGAGTTCGCACCCCCTTTGAATGCTTTGGATAAGGGTGCAATTCTCGGCAATGAACTCTCTCTTTTCTCCGTTCGTTTGAGGTTGTTCTGCACAGCTTTTTTTAAGAACTCGTTCTCCAGGGTGACTTTGCCGAGCAGACGCTCGAGTTCCTGAACTCGCGCTGCCAGTTCCGCTTCCCTGGAGGGTTCGGCATTCAGCTTGCCGGCAGCATATTGTCTCTTCCAGGTGTACAACAAACCGGAAGAAATGTTATAACGCCTGCACAATTCCGCAGGCCCAACTGTTTCACTGAGCAGTTGCTCTACTATTGATCTTTTGAAATCCTGAGTGAACCTTCTATACTTCATGACATGATCCTTTCTCCCACTATGGGGAACTGATCCTGTCTAATACTCTATCATATTTTGTGCAATCGGTGGGGTTCACTCCAATTAGACAACTTCCTTCTGATGCCATTAAGAATTAAAAATGTGCGTGTCCTCGTGTCCTTTTGTGCGTCCTTTTGTGTGTCCTTTTTCTGAAATCTACATCAAATGGTCGCACTCAGTTACACAAGGATACGTTCAGATTCTGATAAAGCTAATACTTAAAATGAAACAAGTGACTTAGATATTTTACGGGTTTGCTTCAATGAAGTAATTACGGTTGTTGGCTTGATCTAAAATTTAAGCATAAAATCTCTTGACATCACAAATAGATGTTGTTAGAGAAATCAGACCGACCGGTCTCCCTCATCATAAAGTGATAAGATAATGACGGAAAATTCAGCAACCCTCAAAGAAAAAATAATACATGAATCATTGAAGCTTTTTTCACTGAAAGGTTTTTTAAACACGTCGACACATGATATCATGCGGGAAGCAAAAACGTCTAAGGGCGGATTATATAATCACTTCAAAAGCAAGGATGATATATTTTCGGCAGTCTTAAGCGAAGCGCGAAAAATATGGCGTCAAAGAAATCTTTATGGCCTGGATCGGATTGCCAAACCCGTAGCCAAGGTAAAAAAACTTCTGTTAAATTATCGTGATCTTTATCTGAAAGACAGAGAGAACTTCCCCGGCGGTTGTATTTTTGTCAGTCTTTCCGTCGAAATGGACGACCAGAAATCTCATTTTTCAAAAGAGTTGAATGAAGGTTTTGTTCGACTCAAGGCGATGATAAAAAGATTGTTAGACCAGGGAAAAAAGTCCGGCGAATTAAGAAAAGATGTTAATACTGCATCGGTTACCGAGATGATCTTTTCAGGCATGCTGGGGGCATCGGTCATATATGGTACGGAAAAATCAGATGCAGGCTTGAATAGATGTATAAATGCCCTGATTGACTATCTCGATAGCTTAGCCCCATAGACTTTTTCTTCAATTAAGAAAGACACTGGATGGACAAATTTGACGTGATCATCGTGGGAGCAGGGCTTGCCGGACTCGGGGCGGCCTATACTCTTGCCGGCAGCGGTCTTGAAGTCCTCGTCCTAGAACGAGGGGACTATCCCGGCGCCAAGAACGTAAGCGGCGGCCGCATTTATTTAAATCCCATTCGTGATCTTTATCCTAGTCTTTTTGATGTCGCGCCTTTGGAACGATTCATTACCCATGAAGGCATTTCTCTCATGGCGAAGGAACGCTCAGTCTACTTTGAATACTCCGGCAATGAATTGCGCAATGAACCTCACCAGAGTTACAGCATCCTTCGCTCAAAATTTGACCGTTGGCTTGCCGAACGGGTTGAAGAAAAGGGAATCATGCTGCTTACGAAGACCAGGGTTGATGAAGTCATCAGAAACAATGGACAGATAGCCGGTGTAGTTGCGGGCGGTGACGAGTTGGGTGCGGATGTTGTGATCGCCTGTGACGGCGTGGTTTCACTCCTGTCTGAAAAAGCGGGACTTCGATCACGAGGATTAGCTCACGACTTCGCCCTGGGAATCAAGGAGGTGATCGCCCTTGATCCCGGCCTTATTAATGACCGTTTTAGCCTGGACGGCAATGAGGGGTCGGCGCGCCTATTTGTGGGAGAGGTAACCCACGGAAAATTTGGGGGCGGTTTTCTCTATACGAACAGGGACAGTATCAGCCTCGGTATTGTAGTCGGTATCGAGGACGCAATGGGTAATAACCCTCCCATAGATGTGCCCGACCTCCTGGAAAAGTTTAAAAGCCGGCCCGAAATAGCCCCGCTGATAAGAGGCGGCGGCACAACGGAGTATTCCGCCCATATCATTCCGGAAGGAGGATTTAAGGCGCTGGGGAGTCTTTACGGAAACGGTATCCTGGTCGCAGGTGACGCCGCCGGGCTGGCACTCAACATCGGTTTTACTGTGAGAGGCATGGAGTATGCCCTGGCGTCCGGCTACTTTGCTGCTCAGGCCGTCCTGAAGGCGAAGGAGTCCGGAAATTTCAGTGCCGGGACGCTCGGTGTATATAAAGAGCTCCTGGAGGAGAGTTTCGTTCTCTGTGATGTCAGGAACTTCCAGGAGACACCTGCTGTCATAGCCAACCCACGTTTCTTCAGCCATTATCCGGAACTGATAGGAAATCTTATGAAAGACATCTATACTGTCCCGGCCGGTCTCAAGGAAAAAATATACCCGACTATAAGGAAGCACGTGACTCTCGGCGAATTATGGGCTATGCTCAAAGATATGAGAGGGGTAATGAAGATATGAGCGGGCAAGTGGATCTGAAGGCCAAACTCGGGCTTGATGTGTTTAAACCTGTCGGAGACCCCCATATCAAGATCAGGCCGGGCATGGAAAAAGATCCCCGTCTGAAACCGGCTGTCCGTCTCTGTCCCGCCGGACTTTACAGCGAGAACGAAAAGGGCGAGATTGTCCTCACCATCGACGGATGCCTTGAATGCGGCACTTGCCGTCTTGCCTGCGGCACTGAGGTTCTGGATTGGAATTACCCCATAGGAGGAACCGGCGTTCAGTTTCGGTTTGGGTGAATAGATGTCATCTATGCTTTTCTTGGAAGTTGTTTACAATTGATATGAACAAGAAAAATGAAATCGCTATAATTTTGGGTTTAGTACTGAACGTTATCGGCTATATTGCAGGTTCAAATATTATTATGACCATTCTCCCTGAATCATTTAACATCTCGACTCTTAGTGAACGTGAGGTTTACACATATTGGAATATTTGCGGCTCAATATCGGCTTGGGCTGGAAATGTTCTGTGTGTGGCTTTAATTTCTCATCAAAACGTCATTCGGACTATCATAGGCTCGATTGTCGGATTAACAATCAGTATTCTTCTGTCTTTTGTGCCTATGCCTATGTTTTTCATTTTAGGAATGGCGTCGATCTTCATCTGCACTTATTTTGGTCAACGGGGACTGAAATATGCTGGCGGCAGTGTAACATCTGAAAGAACGCGAGCGGAAGAGTAGGAGCAATTTTCTATTCTTTCGTCATCATTTGCTTGATCTTGTAACTTAACAGTATTGTAAAGAAGCATTTCGACCGAAGGGAGAAATCTTTTTCAGCATACAACATTAATCAAGATTCCTAGCTGACGCTCGGAATAACAAAATGCACAAATAAAATCTTAAGGAGGGACATTATGGATTTCAAATTGACTGAGGAACAGGAATTGATTCGCAAGAATGTGCGTGAATTCTGCACGAAAAATGTGGACCCCATTGCCTTGGAAATCGACGAGAACAGTCGCCATCCGGTAGAGTTGTTTCAAAAGCTCTCCGAAGGCGGTTGGATGGGCATACCCATCCCGCCGGAATATGGTGGAGCCGGGGCGGACTATCTGACGCACATTGTAGCTGTGGAAGAGTTCTCCCGTTCCTGTGCCGCAACCGGTTTTACCATTTCGATACATGTGGGCATCTGCTGCATGCTCATACTGCTCTTCGGAACGGAAGAACAGAAGAAGAAGTACCTGACCCCCATGGCACAGGGAAAGCACCTGGGGGCCTTTTCACTCACCGAGCCGGGAGCGGGCACGGATGTGCTTGCTGCAACTACTACGGCTGTCCTGGACGGCAACGAGTATGTTATCAACGGGACCAAGGTCTTCACCTCCAACGGCCCCACGGCGGAAACTTACTTGGTCTTCGCTTATACGGATAAAGCCGTAGGAAGAAAAGGTATGAGCGCCTTTATCGTTCCCCGTAATGCGCCGGGGCTCAGGGTTGGCGAGCATTTGAAGAAGATGGCAATCAGGTCTTCACAAACATCCGAAATGGTGTACAAGGATTGCCGCGTGCCGAAGGAAAACCTGCTGAGCAAGGAAGGCATGGGACTCCAGATGGCGATGACCGGCTTTGACCATGGGCGCATAGGGATTGCCGCCCAGTGCGTCGGCATCATCCAGGCTTGCCTCGAGGAATCCGTCCGGTATGCCAAAGAAAGGGTGCAATTCGGGGTTCCCATCGCCCGCCACCAGGCTGTGGCCTGGATGATCTCCGATATGGCGACAGAGCTCAATGCCGCCCGTTTCCTTACCTATAATGCCGCCTGGCTGAAGGATAACAAACAGCCTTTCAGCAAAGAAGCAGCCATGGCCAAACTTTATGGATCAGAGGCGGCGATGAAACACGCCACAAAAGCGGTCCAGATCTATGGCGGATACGGCTACTGCAAAGGCGCCAAGGTAGAGAAGCTGTTTCGGGAAGCCAAGTTCACCGAGATCGGCGAGGGTACCTCGGAAGCCCAGCGGATGGTGATTTCCGGAAATGTCCTTCGGTAAATAAAAGAACATGAGAGAATTACGACCCTTCGACATGCTCAGGGTGACAACATGTATAGGTCATCCTGAGTTCATCGAAGGATGAGTTCATTGGTTTAATAAAGTAAAGAATTATGCCAACCGTTATTGCGTGCTTCAAATGGGTTGTCGATGAGGCCTACATCCGGCGCACGTCATCCGGCGATCTGGATTTCTCATCAATCGATTATAAGATCGGTGACTATGACCGCAACTCCATCGAGGAGGCTGTCCGCCTGAGAGACACCTTTGGCGGCAGAGCCATCGCCGTCACCGCCGGTGCTCCAGAGGCGACGAAAGGCATCAAGGATGCCCTTTCCCGGGGAACGGATCAGGCCTATTTTATTGCCGATGCATCGTTCGGCAATCTGGAATCTTCTCAGACTGCGGCCATCCTGGCAGAGGTCATCCATACAAGGATTCATCCCTTCGATCTAATCATCTGCGGCGAGGGTTCCAGCGACCTCTACGCGCAGCAGGTGGGCCCTCGCCTTGCTGAAAAGCTGGGCATACCCTGCATTTCCTTCATTCAGAAGATTTCTCTCGACGGCGGTCAGATCACTGCGGAACGGCGCGTTGAAGAAGGCATCGAGATCATCGCTGTGCCGCTTCCAGCCTTGGTGACGGTTCTTCCCGACATCAATGTCCCCAGGATACCGGGGGTTAAAGATACCTTGATGGCTTCTAAAAAGCCAGTGGTAACGATCAAAAAGGATGAACTTGCACCCATCGGTGAGCCCCGTATGAAAACCGTTAGTCTCAAGGCGTCACGGATGGAACGGACATGCGAGAAGTTTGGAACAGGTGCTGCGGACATCAACCGCTTCATAGGGTCACTGCGCAAGAAAGGCGTCATTGCCTAAAGGAGAATGTATGGCTGGAGTCTGGATAATTTCAGAAAACCGTGAGCAAGCCCTGGAGCTTTTGCATATCGGCCGGGAACTTGCCATGAAGACGGGAACGGGCGTTTCCCTGTTTCTCTCTCAGGATAGCGAACAGGCACGCTGCTATATTGAACACGGAGCGGACGAGATCCTGATCCTTCCCCCTCTTGCCGGTGATCAGTCCATGGATGCTTACATACCAACTATCATTGAAGAAGCAAAAAAAAATAATCCTGATTTGATCCTCATACCCGCCACAGCGAGGGGAAAAGATATCGCAGCCCGCATTGCATCACGCCTGGATACAGGCCTGTGCAGCAGTTGCATGTCCATCACCTTTGATGAAGCAAGTAATACTTTGGTTATGGAGCGTCTGGCTTACGGAGGGGCCGCCGTGCAGAAGGTGATCTGTACAACCAGACCCGTGATGGCCACCATCCCGCCGAGGACATATGAGCCTGCCGTAGAAGAGAAAGGACGGCAAGGGCAGATTCGGGAGCTCCCGGCGCCTCTCTCCTCACCGGTGAAAGTCCTGGAGAAGAAGGTGAAAGAGCGTGCAGCCAAAGACATCACGGAAGCACGGGTTATTGTATGCGTGGGTAGAGGCATTGATAAGAAAGAGGATTTGTCTCTCGCCGTGCAGTTGGCTGAAGTGCTAGGCGGCGAAATTGCCTGTACGCGGCCGATTGCGGAAGAGTATCACTGGCTCCCTGAAGAACTGTGTATTGGACTTTCCGGTGTGCAGGTAAAACCCGATCTTTATTTAGGCATCGGTGTTTCCGGACAGGTACAGCATATTACCGGTATCCGCAGTGCCAAGGTGATTGCTGCCGTGAACAAAGATGAGAATGCCCCCATTTTTAAATCTGCCGACTCCGGTATCGTCGGCAATCTTTATGATGTGGTGCCGAAGCTTATCGCTGAGTTAAAGAAATAACCCCCTGCCCCTTGAGACTTATCGTAATTGTTGCCCCAAAAAACTCTCGCCTTCGGTTGAAGTATTTAGTATGCTTGCCGCGTCAATTATTTACATTTCCCACATTAGAATCATAAAATTTTTGGGGCTGTGCCGATGACTATTAATCCCTTGAATAGGGCTGACCGGGAAATTGCCCACGGCAGGACGATTTCTTACATGGATGCCGAAAAGATATGGGGATGGAAAACGCCTGCGGGACAGTTACGGGCGAAGAGACGCGCGGAGTTGATCGCTGAGAGCGCCCGTCTCAAGCCGGGTGTTCGGGCATTGGAAATCGGTTGCGGGACGGGTTTATTTACAGAAATGTTCGCCGAAACCGGCGCCCAGATTATCGCGGTTGATATATCAGGGGAGTTAATTGAAAAAGCACGCTTGCGAGGACTGCCTGAAAATCAGGTGGTCTTCTATGAAAAAAGATTTGAAGATTGCGATATAAATGGCCCATTTGATGCCGTCATTGGGTCATCGGTGCTGCATCATCTCGACATAAAGGCGGCTCTTGCAAAAATTTATGAACTTCTGAAACCAGGCGGACGCATGAGTTTTGCCGAACCTAACATGCTTAATCCTCAAATTATGTTACAGAAAAACATTCAGTGGCTTAAGAAGAAAATGGGAGATTCTCCTGATGAATCGGCATTTACTCACTGGCAGCTTCGTAATCTCCTTCATAATACAGGATTTATCGATATAAAGATATTGCCCTACGACTGGCTTCATCCCGCGACTCCGGTCTCATTGATTAGACTGGTAGTTAAAGCAGGCCGAATTTTGGAGGAGTTGCCTATTATACGCGAATTTTCCGGATCTTTGCATATATGTTGCAGCCGTCCGCAATAAGACTGCTTCCCTTAGTAATACACGTCAGGATAAGATGATTGATACAGCATGCAAATTGAAACTGCTTCCTTTGAATGAATACGGGAAAACAGTCCGTGATGACCCGATCAGGTTTTATTTCTGGCCCATTATCGGCCGATTATACAGGACACGCGTAGAAATCTGTTTATCCGAGTGCCGGGGTGGTGAAAGAATTTTGGAAGTCGGCTTTGGCTCTGGTGTCACTTTCTTGAATTTGCATGATAGATACAGAGAGATATATGGATTGGATTTGAATGCATCAATTAAAGACGTTCATGACACGTTTAAAGCGAGGGACATTGAGACGTATCTACTCAATGGAAGTGTCCTGAGTATGCCGTATGCTGATGATGTTTTTGACACAGTTTTGTTGATCAGCATTTTGGAGCATCTCCGGCAGGAAGATCAATTACAGGCCTTTTCGGAAATTCATAGAGTCCTCAAACCCGGCGGCCAAGTGGTTTACGGCGTCCCCAGGGAACGTCCCCTCATGGTGTGGATGTTCCGGTTATTAGGATACGATATTAGGAATCTTCACTTTTCCACTGAGAGAGACGTACTGCAGGCTGCTGCAAAATCTTTGAATTTGGTCAGTGTTGTTAAAATAAATAGTTTCTTCCCCTTCCTGGGCCATATTTATGAAGTCGGTCATTTTGTAAAGCCGTGACCTTTGTGATATTGATAGCAGAAAATATTTTTTTGCGATAAACGTGAATCTCCTCTAAAAGGACGATGCATGGAAGTGCTTCATTATGAATAATGAAAAAAGAAATTATCAGAAAACACGAATAGAACACTGGGATGCTGTTGCCCGAAGCATGGACGAATGGAAGGGGTTCAGCGGCTATTACCATAGACGTATTACAGAAGTGTTTAAGTTTTTAGTTCCCCCCGGACAGCGCATCATAGAGATTGGTTGCGCCCAGGGTGACTTGCTTGCATCGCTTAAACCTTCTCTTGGCATTGGAGTAGATTTTTCAGGGGAGATGATTACCCGGGCAAGGAAGCGCCATCCTGATCTCGAATTTATCCAGGCTGACGCCCACTCTATGGATATAAATCAAAAGTTCGATTTTATCATTCTTTCAGACCTGGTGAACGACGTCCATGATGTCCAGTCAGTCTTTCAGCAGATCATGCAGCTTGCAACGCCGCGTTCAAGAATTATTATAAATACGTACAGCGGGCTGTGGGAGCTGCCGCTCTCTATCGTTAAGAAATTGAGACTATCGAAGCCCTTGCTGCTGCAAAACTGGCTTACCGTTGAAGATATCTCAGGACTCCTGACCCTTGCAGGCTTCGAAGTCATCAGGCATTGGGAAGAAATTATATGGCCCCTGCCCACACCCTTGCTGGATAAGCTCATGAACCGCATAATCGCAAAAATATGGCCTTTTAAGTATTTTGCATTGACTAATTTCATCGTGGCCCGGCCGAGTTTGAATCAATACGTTACGCAGAAGGAACCTCGAGTATCAGTAATCGTACCTGTTAGAAACGAAGCCGGAAATATTCCTGACATTTTTAAAAGGGTCCCGGAGATGGGAGCTGGTACGGAGCTTGTGTTTGTAGAAGGTCATTCTAGTGATAACACATACGATGCTGTTAAAAATACCATACCTGTCTTTCCCCACAGACGGTGTAAGTTATTTCAACAAACAGGGGTCGGCAAAGGTGACGCAGTCAGACTGGGATTTGCCAGCGCGAGCGGTGAAATTCTAATGATTCTTGACGGCGATCTTACAGTATCGCCGGAAGACCTGCCGCGTTTTTACGATGTGCTGTATTCGGGAAAGGGCGAGTTTGTCAACGGTGTGCGTCTTGTATATCCCATGGAACAGGAAGCCATGCGATTTATGAATCTTGTGGGCAATAAGTTTTTCAGCCTGGCGTTTTCATGGTTGCTGGGACAGCCGATCAAGGACACCCTCTGCGGTACGAAAGTACTATGGAAAGAGGATTATGAAAGGATTGCACAAAATCGCTCCTATTTTGGTGATTTTGATCCTTTTGGTGATTTTGACCTTCTCTTTGGCGCCGCCAAAATGAATTTGAAAATTATTGAGATGCCGATCAGGTACGGGGAGAGAACATACGGCTCAACGAACATAAGTCGGTGGTCGCACGGCTGGCTGCTCCTAAAGATGGTCATGTTCGCCACAAGACGAATTAAATTTATATAAACAAGAAGAACCTTTTTCTATCCACGATATCCCCTTAAAAATTCTTATTGACATATTATAAGCCTCTGCATACACTGTAATACAAAGATTACAAGAGGTGCATTATGAATACAGCAATATCCATACGATTACCGGAGGATTTGGCTAAGCAACTAAACAATATCGCCAAAGAAACAGAGAGGTCTCGTTCTTTCATCATACAAAAGGCTCTAGAGTCATACTTGGAGGACTATGCAGATCTCCAGGTGGCTCTCGACAGGCTTCATGATAAATCTGATCCCATCATATCCAGTAAAAAAATGAGGGAGTCTCTTGGCCTATAATGTCGTTTACAAAAAATCTGTATCGAGAGATTTAAAAAAAATCCCAAAAACAGAGTCAACCCGCATCCTAAACCAAATCGAAAAAGAACTATCCAAGAAACCGGAATCTTATCCTGTCTTAAAAGGTAAATTTGCGGGTCTTCGCAAATTTCGTATCGGCGACTATAGAATAATTTATGCTATATTGGAAAACGATGTCATTGTCCTTAGAGTTGGTCACCGAAAAGAGGTCTATAGAAAAAACCCGGCAACTGATTGACGGACTTATATGTAACAGATATCGGTTTCTCTATAAACATGCCCTATTGCCAGCTCATTTTTCTCTCCGCTTTTTTATGATGGTTGTTTGTGGGGTCAAGCGAAAAAAATTGAAGGATCTATTTTATGAATGATGTGTTGTTATGGCTCTACCTTATTAATTCGATACTCCTGATCAATCATGAAATTGATTCCGCATATTGGAAGGAGTGGGAATTATTCAAACTGCCGGGAGGAATAACCGGTTTTTTATTGCTCCATTTACCGCTCTTGTTTTTTATTTTGTGGGGACTGATATTGGTTACCCAGCATTCGCCATGGGCCACCACATTTTCATTGCTTCTCTCCCTGGGCGGTATTTTTGCTTTTACAATTCACACATACTTTTTGCGAAAGGGCCGACCTGAATTCAATAATCCTATTTCGAAACTCATGCTGAAGGCGATATTACTTGTATCTATAGCCCAGCTTGCATTAACGTTTTATGTGATAATCGCTTAAATAGCACATAATAAAAATTGCGTCCTGCATGGTTCGCATGCAACCTTGCATCCTCATGCACTGCTCAGTTCCACGTAGAAGTCGTAGAAAAAGGGGCACATAAAGTGCGAAAAGCTTTTCACGTATTAGGCTGGATTTTGTTAATTTTTGGAATCTTGTTTTGCCTTCTTGGTGCAGCAAGTCTGCCCGCTGAAGGTTTATTTTTCGGGCTGCCGTTTTTCTTTTTGTTGCCAGGGGTGACCTTTACAGCAATTGGGTGTCTCTTATTATTCTTTACGCGGGTAAAGGTATCTACAAATTCAGAATCAAATAAATAGATGGCTTGATTGTTATTTCTTATACTCCGCCTCGACAGTGATAGAAATCCCCCCACGAACTGCAAAATCTGCCGTAACTTTGCACCACCGTGGTTTCAGGACGGAAACCAGATCATCAAGAATCACATTGGTGACATGCTCATGAAAGACACCCTCATTACGATAAGACCATAGATATAATTTCAGGGATTTGGATTCCACAATCCGCTTATCCGGGATGTACTGGATGGTAAGCCAGGCCAGATCCGGCTGCCCCGTAGCTGGACAGACACAGGTGAATTCTTCCGTCTGGAGGATTACAACATAATCCCGCTCAGGATGACGGTTGGGAAATGTTTCCAATTTCTTTGCCGGCTTGGCACCCCTGCCGAGTAATGTTAATCCCTTAAGATCCGATTTCTGGGTTTTCTTTTTCATGAAAGATTTTCTCCTTCTGTGGAACTTAGAAATCACAGATTCCCGCTGGAGTTTTTCCACCCCTAACCCCCGTTAGCGGGGGACAACCGGGGCTGGTCGCAATCTTCTCGCCAGGAATCAGCGCGTAAACTTTATAAGGTAATTATCTTCTGAACCCCTGCATAGAAAAAATAAAGGGCAAAAAATATCAGTACAACCGCGCACACCGCAATTACCCCTCTATACAGACGGTCGGTAAAAAGATGCCTGCCCGTCCCAACTGCGGTGGAGACTACTGAATACCATGCTAGATCCGCGAGAATGTGTCCTGCGAAAAAGATGGCGATGCCCGCTATTCCAAACCGCCAGCTAAAAATAACATACCCGAATCCTATTGTCGCCCACCAGATTATCCAGTAAGGATTGACTATACTCAATATGGCGCCATTCAATATAATGAAACCGTTCTTTGACTTGCCTGGATTTAATGACAAACTCAACGAAGGGAGTGTACGTAACATACCCACAGCCATCCAGATTAAAATGACACCGCCCAGTATGGAAACAACTGCAAATACATCATCCCGCTGCAGAAAAGGTGCTACTCCAAACACCAACGCAACCAACAGAAGGAGTTCCAGGATACCGTGTCCTAAGATAAGCAGAGGTCCCGCGAAAACCCCTCTTTGCGAGCTTTCGCTGATCGTGGCAGTGAGCAAAGGCCCCGGCATCATCGCACCGGAAAGGGCAATCATAAACGAAGAAAAGAATATGGTAAAAAGTTCCCACATGGTTTTAAATAAATTCCCCGGGTTTTGATTTTTCTGCGACAACTTTCTTCATCCTCACTCCATCGCCATAGGGATAATAATTCGGAAGGAACTTTGATTCAGTGTAGCCGTGCTTAAGAAAGAACAACTTTGCCCCGTCCCTCCCCTGGAGGGTCTCTAAGACAATATAAGAAACACCCGATTTAATCAGATGTTTCTCCATTGCTGCCAGGAGAAAACTCCCAGCTCCTTTGCTTTTATACTCCGGGATCACTCCAATTGAATATATCCTTCCCTTATATTGACCGTTTCGCAGTTTGTTCCTCAGTGCAATTCCGTATCCGACGGCTGATATATTATCATAGAGCATGAAAAAAGTAGCATATGGTGAAGATAGAAAATAACGCACTCGCGATTTTGAGATGCATTCATTTTTTGCAAATATATACTTTTCAAGTTCATATATTTGATTAATATCAATTTTAGAAGTCGGAACGACAGAAATTTTTAAATTGTCGGATAATTTATTTTTGAGCATTCCATTAAGTCTCCCTTTTGTAAAGGGAGATTTAGAGGGATTTTGTACCTCCCCCAACCCTCGCCAACGGGAAACGGCATTCACTTCTTTGCTGCCAGATATCCTTTAGCCAGGGATGTATTTACGTGAACGACTCCCTTGTTTAAATCTTTCAGTGGGTAATCATCTGTGATGACAGGAAGCCGGTCGGCCTGTTCCTGCGCTTTTATTACGGAGCCGGCAGATACATAGCGATTATCCGGTACAGTCACCCCCATTAGTATAACCCCGGGTTCTATGACGCATTGCTTTCCCACAAAGGATCTGAAGACCAGTACCTTCATACCGACAAACGTATCGTCCATAACAACAGCCGGGCCATGAATCTGCACTTGATGCGCAAGGGAAACCCGCGATCCCACATATACGGCATACTTTCTGCCATTGACCTCGTATAAATTCTTTTCAACCGTTTTCCCTTTGAGTTCCGTCTCAAGGGCGTGGATCACAACTCCGTCCTGAACATTCGAATTATCACCGACATACAGTGGTTGTCCTTCATCTCCGCGGATGGATGCCGAGGGAGAGACCATAATATTCTTGCCCAGTATAACATTTCCGATCACCGCCGCCAGGGGGTGAACATACGTCGTCGGATCAATAACCGGTTCAGATGCCTTTGAACAAAAATCAGCGATGACATTCTTTTCTATCATTATTGCCTCCCGATACATAAATTACAAAATTACATTTTGAGCCCGTAAACAAACACTTTCAATCCCGATTAAGAGTGAAGGCGATGTTTCTTTTCCGCCTGCAGGATATCATCCCATATCTCGTTAACAACCTCACGGGTCTCCTCCGGTGAATCCTGATTGTCGATGACTATATCAGCATATGGGATCTTGTCATCGATGGGCATTTGTGAGGCGAGCCTTTTCATAGCTTCCTCCCTGCTGCATCCACTTCTATCAATTAACCGTTCTATCTGCACCTCAGGGGCTGCATATACTAATACCACAATATCCACTTTGTCCTGCATCCCCACTTCGATAAGGAGAGGTACATCGGATATGACAACCGCACATGGGTCAATTTCATAGAGATCGTCTATTCTCCGCCTCCATTCCTCAAGGACAGCGGGATGAACAATGTTGTTGAGTATAGAAAGCTTCTCGTGGTCTGCAAAGACAATCAAACCGAGTTCAACCCTGTTTATCGTCCGGTCTTCGTTAAGTATGTCCGATCCGAAATAATCGACAATAGCCTTCCATGCAGGTTGATCCGGCTCCTCCACAAAGTGGGCAAGCTCGTCGAAGTCGATCAGGTAAGCGCCCCGTTCCTGAAACATCCTCGCCACAGTTGATTTACCGGAGGCAATGCCTCCTGTAAGACCGATGTTCAGCATAGCCACTCGAAATGACAAAAAAGAGAATTACGACAGGGTCTCGTGACCTGCAATCCATTGTTAGTTTCATGGCTCCCCGCTTCTGCGGGGACAGCGCCTGGATTCCTGCTTTCGCAGGAATGACACACAAAATTAATTTTCGCGGTTATGACAATCAGCAATTACGCTTGTAAATAATTCGAAGCCCTTCCAACGTCAGCATCTCATCGACAATGTTTATGCTTTTAGCTTCAGCAGCAATGACCCCTGCCAGTCCTCCGGTTGCTATGACCTTCGGGTCCGACTTGACCTCTGTCTTTATACGATTCACAAGGCCGTCCACGAGCCCTGCATAACCGAACAAGATGCCCGACTGCATACTGCTTACTGTATCTTTACCGATGACTGATTTCGGTCTGGCTATCTCTACCCTCGGAAGTTTCGCCGCCTTATTGAAAAGGGCCTCACTCGCTATCATGATGCCGGGCGATATACATCCACCCATGTACTCTCCTTTTTTCGATACATAGTCAAAGGTAGTGGCGGTACCGAAATCTACAATTATGACATCTCCTCCGTACTTTTCATATGCTGCGACTGCATTGACAATACGGTCCGCTCCCACTTCTCTCGGGTTATCATACAGAATTGGCATCCCTGTTTTGACGCCCGGCTCGATTATAATAGGCTTAACATTAAAATATTTTTTACACAGAGGTAAAAGGATGTTGAGCATCGTCGGGACAACACATGAAATAATGATATCTTTGATGGCCCTCGGTCGAACCTTGCTGTTCTTGTAAAGATTGTAAATCAACATACCATACTCATCGACGGTATGATCCGTAACTGTCCTGATTCTCCAGTCATGGACCAGTTCGTCCTCATCATACAATCCCAAAACAGTATTTGTATTTCCTACATCGATTACTAAAAGCATATTTTTATTCCTTTACAATTGACGCATCACCGGCCATAACTCTTCTGATGACGTCATTTTCATCGGCAATGATGAGCGCCCCAAAATCATCAATGCCAAGGACTTCACCTGCCTGGACATCATCGTTAAACACTACCTGAATGCGCTTCCCGACCATGTCCGAGTAACGAAGCCACATATCCTTTAAGAAACCAAACCCCTCCGCAAGCATTCTTGTATACACATTTTCTAAATTATCAAATAATTTTACGGTTAAATCAAGTCGTGAAATTTCACTGCCAGCTTCTTCTTTCAGGGATGTCGCGATATCACGAAATGACTCGTCAAAATCAACCCTTTCTATGTTAACATTAATACCGATCCCGACGATGATGAAATCCACCCCTTTAGCAGCAGAAGCACTCATCTCCGTCAGGATGCCGCAGACCTTTCTGCCTCTGATCTGAACATCATTCGGCCATTTGAGAGTTACATTTTCAGGACAGTAAACCGACAAGAGATCGGCAACGGCGACACCCGTCATAAGGGTGATCTGAGGTGCAAACATGGGATCTATTGCAGGCCTCAAAACAATGGAAGTATAAATATTACAGCCGGGAGGCGATTGCCATTGCCTCTTCAGACGGCCTTTCCCCTTAGTCTGGCAGTCCGCGATGACAACAGTTCCCTCGGGAGCGCCGCTCTTGGCAAGCCTGGAAGCAACGTCATTCGTTGATTCGACTTCCTTGAAAAATTGGATATTATTTCCTATCCGCTTTTCCGAAAGACGGTCAGCCAGGTTTCGCTCATTAAATTCCATTGTATTGATTAAAGTAGCGGTTGCGTTACTCGATCTTCAGGGATATATCAGATGCCGGAACCGAATGGGTAAGCGCTCCAACCGAAATGAAATCAACGCCCGTTTCGGCAATCTTCCTTACATTTGTGAGAGTGACATTGCCTGACGCCTCAAGAGGAACTTTCCTGTTAACGATTGCAACAGCCTTTTTCATATCCTCGTTGGTCATATTGTCCAACATTATTACATCCGCGCCGGCGACAAGGGCTTCTTCGACCTCTTGAAGATTTTTTACTTCCACTTCCACCTTCAGAGTATGCGGTATGCGGGCGCGCACTGTGTTGAGGGCTTTGGATATGCCGCCTGCTGCCGCAATGTGGTTGTCTTTGATCAGGATGCCGTCATAGAGACCGAATCTATGGTTAGTGCCGCCGCCGATTCTCACGGCATACTTATCAAGGGATCGAAGCCCCGGCACGGTTTTTCTCGTATCAAGAATTTTTGCCGTCGTCCCTTTTACCTCATCGACATATTGTCTCGTCAGGGTAGCGATACCGCACATCCTCTGAAAAAAATTAAGGGCTACCCTTTCCGCAGTTAGGATGCTGCCGAGGTTCCCGGAGATTTCAGCAAGAATCCCCCCCTTTTTAACTGCACGGCCGTCTTCACAATTGCTCGTGAATTGGATGCTTTTATCCAGAAAAAGAAAGACTTCCCTGAAGACATCGATGCCGGCCACAACAATATTTGCCTTTGCGAAGGCCTTCGCCCTGCCCACCTCTCCACCGCTGAGAGCTGTGGTCGTCGTAACATCTCCTGTACCGACATCTTCTTCAAGGGCTGACTGTATTAATTTGTGTACTATATAATTTTGAATCATGAGCTAGTGGTAACTTTAAGAGATTGCCGCGCCGCTGCCTCCTCACGCTTCGCTCAGGGCTACAACTCACCCTCGCAATGACGCGAAAACATTCTTTATATTCACATTACCCCATTGCCTGAAGTCTTTTTATGGCAGTTTCCAGGACAACGTGCTTTTCCTTGACTTCCCTGAATTTCTCTTCTTCTCTTTCAACCACAGTCTTTGATGCCTTCGCCAGGAAATCGCGATTGGCCAGCTTCTTCGAGATGGCCACCAGGTCTTTATTCACCCTGGCCATTTCCTTTTCGAGCCTTGCCTTCTCGCCGGCAATGTCCACCGCACCTTCCAGCGACACATATATTCTGATAGGTCCAACAACACCGGTGGCGGCATTCTTAGGTTCCTCTCCGTTACGGTTTATAATCAGCTCTTCAAGATTGGCCAGATTCATAATATAACCGTTTCCCATTCCAATAATCGCACCGGATTCATCATCAGGAACAGAGACCATGACCTTTAATTTTTTCGACGGCGCTATATTCATCTCACCCCTGATGTTCCTGATAGAAGTTATTGCGTTCATAATGATACTCATCTGTCTCTCAGCAACAACATCCTGACTGTTAACATCCGGTGACGGAAACTCACTTATCATAATGGATTTTCCGTCAGCTGCCAGGGTCTGCCATATCTCCTCTGTCACGAAAGGCATGAAGGGATGAAGCAATTTCAAGGAAGACTTCATGACATCAAGCAGGGTACGCTGAGCCGCACGTCTCTTCGCAGGGTCACCTTTTCCGTAAAGCGTCGGTTTGATCAATTCCAGATACCAGTCACAGAATTCATGCCAGATAAACTGATAAATATTTGAGGCGGCGTCTTTAAATCGATACTCATCCAGAGCCTTGATAACTTCCGTGACAGTTATATCCAGCCGGTGCTTGATCCACCTGTCGGGAAGGGAATCTTCGACTTTATCTGCATGAACATCTTCAGACGGATAATCCTCCAGATTCATGACGGAAAACCGGGTTGCATTCCATATCTTGTTTACAAAATGTTTATAACCTTCAATCCGCTCTTCGGACATCCTGATATCCCGGCCCTGCGCGGTAAAGGCCGCCAGTGTAAACCTGAAGGCATCGGCGCCGAACTTATCGATCATCTCCAGCGGATCGATGATATTCCCCTTCGATTTACTCATCTTGTCTCCCATCTCATCGCGCACGAGGGCATGAAGATAGACATCATTGAAAGGGACTTTTTTCATGACATAAAGCCCCATCATCATCATCCTGGCTACCCAGAAGAAGAGGATATCAAACCCCGTAACCAGAAGCGATGTGGGGTAAAACGTCTTCAATGCCTTTGTCTTATCCGGCCATCCGAGGGTTGAAAAGGGCCAGAGGGCGGAGCTGAACCAGGTATCAAGAACATCTTCTTCCTGCGTAAGCGTGGTCCCACTGCAGTTCGGACATTCATCGGGATCCACAGTAGAGACGATTTCTTTTCCACAGGTGCCGCAATACCACACAGGGATTCTGTGACCCCACCAGATTTGCCGGGAAATACACCAGTCCCTGATATTATTCATCCAGTCAAAGTATGTGCCTTCCCACGCGACCGGTATGATTCTCGTCTTACCTTTGACTACTGCGGTAGTCGCCTTCTTTGCCAGAGGTTTTATCTTCACAAACCATTGTCTGGAAACCATGGGCTCGATGTCTGTTTTGCACCGATAACACCGTCCCACATTATGTACGTAGGGCTCCTTTCCAACAAGATATCCCCCCTCTTCGAGGGCCCTGATAATATTTTCCCTGGCCTCATAGCGGTCCTGTCCCCGATAAACGCCGCCATGCTCGGTAATCACACCGCTGCCGTCCATTATCTTGACGATCTCCAAATTATGCCGCTCCGCGATGGTAAAGTCGTTCGGATCAGAGGAAGGGGTTACCTTTACCGCACCCGAACCAAACTCCATGCTTACAAGATTATCGGCGATGACGGGTATCTTCCTGTCAACAAGGGGTAAAATTACTTTCTTCCCGACCTTATCTTTGTATCTTTTATCCCCGGGGTTGACGGCGACGGCCGTATCCCCCAACATAGTCTCCGGACGTGTGGTGGCAACCACAATATCACCGCTGCCATCCTCATAGGGATACCTGATGCTCCAGAGGAAACTTCCCTTCTCCTCATATTCCACTTCAAGATCTGAAATAGCCGTGTGGCAGCGGGGACACCAGTTGACAATATAGTCTCCCCGATAGATTAGTCCGTCATTATACAGACGTACAAAGGATTCTCTAACGGCCCTGGATAATCTCTCGTCCATCGTAAAGGCTTCCCTGGACCAATCGCAGGAGCACCCGAGCCTTTTCAGCTGGTTTATAATAACCCCCCCGTACTTCTCCTTCCATTCCCACACTCTCTCGATGAATTTTTCTCTGCCCAGATCATGCCTGGTGATACCTTCTTTGGCAAGCTCCTGCTCTACGACATTCTGAGTTGCGATACCCGCATGATCTGTCCCAGGCATCCACAGGGCATTATACCCCTGCATCCTCCTATACCTGGTGATTACATCCTGAAGGGTATTGTTTAGGGCATGTCCCATATGGAGCATACCTGTAACATTTGGTGGGGGAATGACCATCGAAAAAGGAGGTTTTGTGCTCGTATCCTCGGCCCTGAAAAAATTTTGATCGAGCCAGTATTGGTACCACCTGGCCTCCGATTCCTGAGGTTCATAGGCCTTACCCAACGACCTTTTTGCCATTTTTTGTCTCCGTTAGAATATTTTTAACTCATCTTTGAGTTTTCTGATTATCAAAAGAGCATCAACACCGGACACAGGACTAAGGGGAGCAAACTCACCGGTTGAAAAATCTTTCGCCTCCATAATCCCTCTGGATGTCACTACCATGACGGAATTAAAATAGGGCAAATCAGATCTCAAATCAGGAAATAGTGATGCGCTCCCGATGAATTTGGTTGCCAGTGCATTATCTCCGGTCACTTTGATCAATACATCCTCGATCATCATAGCGTACGTCGCGCGATCTACCATGTCACCCGGATGGAATGAACCATCAGGATAAGCTTCCAATCCGCGAACCCCGATTCGTAGAACTCCCTCAATATCGGCCTTGAGGGGATGTTTGGCAATATCCGCTGCTGTTACCGGAGCAGCACTTGCCGCAGCCTTTGCCGTTTCAGGATCTTTAAAAGCAGTGTCAAAAGTTCTTGGTGTCCTCTCTTTATAGAGGGCATCAATCTTTAATTCCTCCATGAACAGTGCGGCGGCATCCCCTCTGTTGATACGTTCATGAACAGCAATCTTCTTTCCGTTAATTGTCCCCGGCATAGCCCTCTGAATCTTTTGTGTCAGATTCCATCCGGCATCCGCTTCTTTGAAATAATCACCTTTGAGATCAATCACCTGCTTGAACATCGCACCGGCGTTAGAGAAATCAGATGCGTTTTTATAAGCTACTCCCATGAAGTAAAAAGCAGCAGACGACTTGGGATCGATTTTATTTGCCTTTTCAAACTCTGCCTTTGCATCTTTGAGCCAGTCCTTGTCTGCCATGCTCAATGTGTAGAAACGTATTCGCGATATATGAACAACAAGCCTTTCATCATCATTCTTCGCATAACCCCATGCTTGCTTCATAGAGTCATTGGCGGCCTTAAAGTCCCCCTGATAGGCTTTCACGAGGCCGTTTCCGGCAAAGGCCTTTGAATATTTGGGGTCGAGTGCGACGGCTCTATCGAATGACAGATTCGCATCGGCATACTTTCCCTGATCCAGAAATTTCATGCCGTTATAAAAATGATGGCCGGGCGTATCCATCTCACTTAAAGGTTTAACTGCTTTCGGCCCGCAAGAGATACTGAGAACTCCGATGGAGATACACACAAATACCATCAGCAGACATCGGCAATTCAGCCGTCGAACCATACCGTTCTCCTTTCTAAAAAAGCATTAAAGGAACAGAGCAGGCTTTATTTACGTGTAACATATAAAATATCATGCAGTTAATTATATTCATACAATATTGAAGTCAAGAAATTTCACAGCATATATACGGAACGACTCGATATGAGGATATTCTTATTGCGAAAGAAAATAACCGATTTTCCCCCTTATGGCATCAATGTCGGAGGGGTTAAACCATTCAATTTCTTTGTCCGCGTTAAACCAGGTCAATTGCCGTTTGGCAAATGAGCGTGTGTCGCGTTTTATCAGCCTGACCGCATCCTCAAGACTGCTCTTCCCCTTTAAATGACGGACGATATGTTTATAACCCAACGCCTGCATGGGCTTGAGGTTTTCACTATAACCCTTGGAGAGAAGCCCTTTAACCTCATCAACAAGCCCCTCCTGCATCATCTTTTCCGTTCTCTGATCTATTCTTTCATATAACCTGGAACGCTCCAGCGTAAGGCCTATCTTCACATAATCATAAATATTGTCGCCAAATCGGTGGGCCTTCTGCTTTTCCACAATCGACTCGCCGCTCAGCTCCAGGACCTCCAGGGCCCGGATGATCCGTACAGCATCATTTTTGTCGATCCGGGCGGCTGCCTTCTCATCTTTCTGCTTCAATTTTTCATACAGGTACGTCTTCCCGAAATGTTTGAGCTCCTCTCTGTACATCTTCCTTAAATCTTCATCAGCGTCCGGCCCTTTAAAAAGACCGCCAAGGAGGGCTTTCACATACAAACCTGTACCGCCGACCACGAAAATGTTTTTTTTACGTCTATTCAATTCCCCCGCGATTCCCCGGGACAGCCTGACGAACATAGCTGCGTTGAATTGTTCATCCGGATTAACGACATCAATCAAGTGATGCTTTATCAGAGACTGTTCAACAGCAGTCGGCTTCGCCGTCGCGATATCCATAAAGCGATAGACCTGCATGGAATCTGCACTGATAATCTCGCCATCCCATTCACGGGCAAGTCGGATCGCCACCTCGGTCTTGCCGACAGCGGTAGGCCCCACAATTACTATCAGACGGGGTTTATCATCATGCATGTCATTAAGCACTTTGATTTGTAAAAATAGAATTTACTCACCCCCTTTTCTAAAGGGGGCAGGGGGGATTTTTTATTCCTTTTGCAAAAATCCCTCTGAATCTCCCTTTACAAAAGGGAGACTTAAAGAACGAGATCACAAATCAAAAGAATTTTTTACTTTCTCTTAAACATCCTCTCCATATCCCCGATTCCAAATGAAATGAACACAGGCCTTCCATGGGGGCATGTGGAGGAAAACGGGGTGTCATCCAGGTCCCTACACAGCATTGTCACCTCTGACTCCGAAAGTTTCTGATTCGCCTTAACCGCCCCCTTACAGGCTAAAAGGGCAAAAATCTTTTCTCTTCTTGCTTCTAGCCCCAATGTTTTTTCCGTCTTCGAGAACTCCTCAATTATCTCAAAAAACAACTTTTTAGGTTCTACATGAGAAAGCACAGCAGGTACGGATTTCATGATAACAGTTTTTTCTCCGAAATTTTCCACCTCTATGCCAGCGTCTTCAAGAATCTTGATATATTCCGTCAAGACGGCAAATTCTCCGGGTGACAGGCTCACTATCTCCGGCATGAGCAGTTGTTGGCTTATTGTCTTCTCGCCGTACGTTGATGAAGTCTTCTTGAGTTTTTCAAACAAGATCCTTTCATGAGCCGCATGTTGATCAACAAGGGTCAAGCCCGCGGATGAAGAGAAAGCGAGATACGTACCAGCGATTTGCCCGATATATTCCAGGTCGGTAAAATTAAGTCCCCGTTCCTTGTCTTTTTCCACGGGTAAACTTTTTGATTGTACCGCATCCTTTTCCTGAACCCTGCCAATTGCTTTTTCGGTCCTTCCGGATTCACCAATACCTCTGTCAAAGAAGAGCTTACCGCTCCCAGACGATATGGTGTATCGCTTCAATGCTTCTCGCACTCTTTCACTGTAGCCCTCCGGCATTGTCCGCGCCCCCTCTTGTAATAAAAGAGGCGCTATATTGGCCAGGGCGACAGTCAGAGTCTCAACGACAATATCATAGATCCCCTTCGGATTTCTGAAACGAACCTCCATCTTGGCAGGGTGGACATTGACATCGACATCTTCGGGAGAAAGATCAACAAACATCACAACAGCAGGATACTTTTTTGCCTCAATCAAGCGTCTGTAGGCCGTCATCACGGCATGGTTAAGAAGATAATCCCTGACAAACCTTTTATTCACAAAAAAGTACATTTGTTTCGCGTTGGATCGGCCGTACTCAGGCTTAGAGGTGAATCCCGTAAGCACTACACTTCCTCCAGCACCTCTAACCGGTATCATATGATCCGCGTAGTCTGTTCCTAAAACAAGAGACACCCTTTCAGAAACATCCCTGGTGGCCGGTACGTTCAAAATCTCTTTTCTATGAGCTATAACCTTTAACCTGACCTCCGGACGGGAAAGAGCCATCCTGGTGATCACATCCATACAATATCCCTGTTCAGTCATCTCTGTCTTGAGGAATTTCTTACGAACGGGTACAGGATCAAAGATATGACTTACCAGGACAGAGGTACCGACCGGACACCCTGCATCACTTATGGCCTTGATCTCTCCCGCCTCAACAATTACCCTTGTACCGGATATCGAAGACTGCTTCCTTGTCACCATCTCGACACGGGATATTGCGGCAATACTCGGAAGGGCCTCTCCCCGAAAACCGTATGACTTTACTTTGTAGATATCGTCAAACTGGTATATTTTGCTGGTAGCAAACCGTTCAAAGGCACGGGGAACATCTATATTATCGATGCCTTCACCATTATCGATGACTTTGATAGAGCTGCACCCCCCTTTCTCCAGCTCGACAGTAATGTCCGTAGCACTGGCATCGACGGCATTTTCCAGGAGTTCCTTAAGAATGGATGCGGGTCTCTCGACAACCTCTCCCGCCGCGATTTTACTTGATAGACTTTCAGGCAGAACAACAATTTTACCAGCCAAGATAAATCACCTTAATGATAATGGATATTAAAAGACCGCAGTTGCTATGTGAGATCAACTGCGGTCTCATATGGTTTAATTTCACCAATAAGTTCAATCCAGGACAATCATTACACGACACTTCTTCAAAAAGGTCAGGTTATCTGAAGCGCTTCTGATTTTTTCCGCATCGGCATTACTGATCACTATGTCAGACTTGCCTGGCCCTTCGGTTTTAATACCTTTGACACTGACCGGATTGTTTGTCACTCTCGGATTGCTCTGGGCCGCCGTGAGATCCCTTGCATAACCGCTCATACCCTGTTGAACGGCATATGCACGATCTATGTTCATGGAGCCATAGACCTCCTTGCCGTTTTCATCGATGATCTTTGGAGACATGGCAGGTCTTGCCTGGAGGCCCCGTGCATCAACAACCATACCCGTGTAAACAACCGGTACCGGTGCTGCCGGAGCGTCAGGAGGGGCTACTGCCGGTGGCGGTGCTGCCGGAGGCGTTACTTCCGGTCTCTTCTCAATGACCCTTTGTATAATGATTTTTGTAAAATCACCCGGTATGGGCATTCTCATAGTCACCTCTACAGTCCCGTCTGACATGTATTCCTGATTCACTACCTTAGCTCCTTTGACCAGGCCTTCAACCTGTGTATTGATAGCATCACTTTCCACTGTATAATCCTTGACCAGTGTCGAAGAATCAACGCGCACGCCTTTTGTGGCTTCGAGTAAATTACGATAGGCATCAACTCTGGCTGCCCTCAAAGCCATGGGACGCGCCGGGGGTTTTCCTATATACCTCTCAGGAGGAGCGCCGATTCCTGTGGCCTCGATATAACCTTCCGCCCAGTTTATCTTCCCTTTATCGCCCATCTTTTCGATGATCTGAGTCCATTCCGACCTGCTGACTTTTTCCTGACAAAAACCGATCCCTGAATAGAGGAGCAACATGCTTACGATGACACCTACTGCGATGCTTGGCTTCGACCTCATAATATCCTCCTTACTATTGGTTTTACAAATAAACCATAAACCCAGACGATCACGATGGGCTAGATTTGATTCGCTTATCTTTCTTTCGAATTGCGATCGTAAAATAGCAGAATGCAGCCAAGGTTTCAATGAAGAAATAACGCCATTTTTATTCCGCAAATGCCCTGCTTTCTGGAGTCTTTAACCACGGCTTAATATTAATATTTTTGTCTAAGTCCCCCCAGATGAGGTTATGGTCGGGCGGGCTTTTCCCCCACCAGTTGTTTCGCGCATCAATGTAAATGGAGGAAAAGGTCTGAATAGCAACCGCGTTGTCGATAAAATTATTATTGTGTATGACGGGATTCGACATCCCTACACACTTGATAGCTCCCTCTCCGAGGTTACCGGCGAAAGTATTATACAATACCCTGGGAGCCGCATCATTCCGGCAATAGATGCCGCTTTGGGCGTTATGCGCAATGCTGCATGATGAAATCTCCGGCGTTCCATAATAAATGTCAAATGCAGTGTTGGCAAACTTGACAACACAGTATGCAAAAGAGCTGTTCACTTTGGTGGATTTTGCAAACCGTATTGCATTGGTGTAAAAGCCCGGCGATGGTGATGCACCGGAAGCCGTAAATACGATCGGCCGTTCCGTTGTCCCCCTGGCCATGACGCCGCCGTCTTCAGAAATAATGGATGTGTTCTGATCGTACTGTATCGTCACCCCGGGTTCGATGAACAGTGTCGCACCGCCGTCAATGATCACATCTTTTGTGACGCGGTATGGACTGTTAGACTGGACAAGAAAGGCGTCCGAGTTGATGAGCCCAGCCAGAACCTTAGGATGAATGGGAAGTTCAAGCGGCTTCCCTTCAGGATAGGGGGCATTTAATACAGACTTAATGTTTATTCTGCCCCGCATTCTCGACAATATTTCAAGGCCCCTGGCAGAGCCCCACCAGTTGTTTACTGCATTGACTGCTTCTCCGGTCGCATCACCCAGGATGTCTACCGGCTTGTTGTCATTGATGTTGTTCTCCGTGATTACAGCCTGACTTTTCCTTACAGTAATTCCCGGCCCCCGATTTTGTATAATCATGTTATGTGTGATTACGGGAGCAGACGACTGAATTAGAATACCTTCCTTCGCATTATTCTGGATACTGTTTCCCGTCAGTTTCGGCTGAGCTCCATCCACAATCGAAACCGCAGCTCCTCTGTTTTTATGGATAGTATTTTTCGTTACCTGCGGTTTTGAAAATGCACCCGAAATCATTAATGCCGTATCATTTTCCACAAGTTCACAGTTTTCAATGCCCGGCGAAGATGCCTGGCAAAGGACGCCTACTGCGGCATTCCTGATGCGGCAGAATTTTAGGAGATTTTCCTTTTCCTTGACATTATTAAAAATCAACCCTCCCCATGATTTCCCGCCTTCCGCAACGTCAAAAATAATAACGTGCTCTGCATCCCCCTGGGCATTGAGCCTGCCTTCGATCACCAGCGCACCGCCCTTGGAACGTATCTCCGTACCAGGCTCGATAGTGAGAACCGCTTTGTCTTTAACTGTTAGTGAAGTTTCGATTAAATAAGGACTCGCACCGGCATACCAGGTAGTATCAGCTTCTATGACTCCCGAGACAGGCGTTGGCCCGGGCGCCACAGGCATTCCGCTTACGGTTTTTGACTTTTCACTTTCATTCCCGGCCCGGTCCACGGCGGTTATCTGATAGTAATATTTCTGTGCATTGGCAAGTTTCTCATCACGATACTCGTTCACTTCCGTCTTCGCAATTTGCTGAAAACCGCTGAGAGGGGTGCTGCTGCGGTATAGCCTGTATTCCGCTAAATCGGAGGCCGATGAATTTCCCCAGCGCAGAAGAACCACGCTATTACGTCCCACCGCAATAATGTTTTCGACCGCGTCAGGCGGTATAGTATCAAGGGTTACCATTCCTACGGCATCGACCCATTGTGCAGTATTACCCGCATCATCCCTCAGATAACCGGTAACCACGGCGCTTGTCACGTTATCCCCCGGAATGACTTTATAAATTCCCAGATATCCTCCCGGCTCAACTTCCTCCATGTCAATGTTCTTTTTAAACTCACCGATTTCAAAGTAGGCCTGCATCTTGGGCGTGCCCTGAATGACTACCTTGATTTCATCACCCGCCTTTTTCGGCATATTTTTCGTATCCTGTGTTAGCAGACTGATGACAGGCGGACGAAGGGCCTCCGCCATGGTGGGTACGGGAATTGTCTTGACCATATCCCTGAAGAGATCGTCACAGGCACGCAGCAACTGAATGTCTCTGACATTCATCGCCGTCGCAACCACGGTGGCAATAATTCCGACAGGAGTTGTAGAAATACCGCCCTCATGGATGCGGGCCACATGCCTGCCGCTCCAGAGGAAATTCCCCGTCTTGGTATCATACATCTTGATCTCCGCCCCGACAGAAACTGAGGAATAAACGACGACAAACAGTTTGTCAAAATCTGAAATACTACCGTAGATGACGGCATCCACGCCAAGGATCTTCCCCAAATCTTGAGGAGAGGTCTTGCTGATGGTTTCAGTATCCGTCAATCCCGCCTTCCTTAAAATATTATCCGTGGTATACAGTTTCATCGCTTTATAGGGCAGCGAGCTGAGATGATTGTAAAATCCTCTGCGAACCTCATCAGAGCCCAGCTGGCTTTTCGCTTCGTTCATGAAAGGGAGAACCGCAACAGTCCGGGGTTTGTGCTTTTCTAGATATGGACCGACTTCATATGTCCCCTTAAAAAAAGAACGGATCTGCGGCGCGATGGCAGTTTCTTTTGTGGCAACCACGCAGCTCTGAGTTGTAACCAGTAACGACAGCAGTAGAATGATTAATATGGATCTTTGCAATCCCTTTTTCATGATAGGCCTCCACAACGGCTTTCGTGCAATATTACCGTTCGACCATTAATGAGGGGATGATGAGAACACCTTTAAACCGATGGTTCAGTAAAGCGATAGTTTTCAATAATCCATCTTGCGGATATAATCGTCAAGAGCTACTTGCCAGTATCTCATCGCTTTTCCCGTAGAGGTAATAAATTTTCGACAGCTAAGAACGCTGTAGTGGGGACGCTTCGCGGGCCTCGCCAAAACATCTGATTTTATCGGCTTCACGGTAGCGTTTATGCCGGCAGACTTTAATATTCTCTGAGTGAACTCATACCAGCTGCAACTCCCCCTGTTTGTTATATGATATATCCCGCTGTAGTTGCCTTCGATCATTAATTGAACGGCGCCCGTCAGATCCCATGTAAAAGTCGGGGAACCGACCTGATCATCAACAACCTGCAAATTCTTTTCTGTTTTTGCCTTTTCCACAATTGTCTTCACAAAGTTCTTCCCGTTCTTCCCGTAAAGCCATTCCGACCGGATGAGGATATAGTTATTGGAAAATTCTTTTAAATATTGCTCTCCCGCAAGCTTCGACTGACCGTAAACGTTGATAGGACTGCATGTATCATCTTCCACGTAAGGAGTTTTCTTCTTGCCGTCAAAAACGTAATCCGTGCTGAAGTGGACGATTTTTATGCCCCGTTCCGCGCATGCCTGGGCAATATTTTTTACTCCCTCCGCATTGACAGAAAAACACTTTTCTCTGTTCGTTTCACAGCCGTCGACATCGGTATAAGCAGCTGCGTTAATTACAATATCGGGATCGGCTTCAGCAATAACCGCCGCGCAAGCCTCTGCAGAGGTGATATCAAAATCTTCTATATCCTTGCCTGTCACCTCATGAAAGACAAAAAGTCTCATAAAAAGATCACTGCCAAGCATGCCTTTGTGGCCTAATATTAAAATCTTCATTCGTATCCTCGTAAAAAGATTAAAACTTTATGAAAATAATAGACGGCTTCGTAAAAAGTTTCAGAGGCAAGGCGCGCAAATCTCGAGGAATGAGGCGTACTGTGACGTACGCTGCAATAACGAGGGATGCAGCGCAACGCAGCACATGGACTTTTTACGAAGTTGTCATTTGTATCTCACTTCCTTTAAGAACAACCCATGCGCAGGCGCGGTTATACCTGCCCTTTTTCTATCTTTCGCTTCCAGGATACTTATTAATTCGCCCGAAGACATCTTCCCTTTGCCTACATCGACAAGCGTGCCGATTATATTTCTTACCATGTATTTTAAAAACCCGTTAGCTTCAATAACAAACTTCACCATAGCCTGGTTCATTTCCATATCAATATTAAATACAGTTCTTACGTGGTCCTTAATACCGCAATTGGCTGCGCAAAAGGAAGAAAAATCAAATGTTCCTACAAGAAGCAGAGCCGCTTCCTTCATCCTTGCCGTATTGAGGGGTTCGTGGATAAACCAGGCGTAATGCCTGTATAAAGCCGAGCGAATCAGACTGTTGTATATCTGATACAAATATACCTTGCTTTTCGTATCATACCGTGCATGAAAAGCTGCGTCCACTTCCGCCAGATGCTTTATCACGATATCCCGCGGCAGAAGGCTGTTTATTCCATGAAAAAGGTTTCTCACCTCTATTTTGGAATTCGTCCTGAAGTTTGCTACCTGATTGATAGCATGAACGCCTGCGTCAGTTCTTCCTGAACCCATGACTCTGACATCTTCCTGCGTAATTTTGCCGATACTCTCCTCAAGCACCTTTTGAATCGTAACAGTATTGCCCTGACGTTGCCATCCATGATACCTTGTCCCGTCATACTCCAAAATCATCTTTATATTACGCATGATAACTTTTCTACACTATTTTGTCATTCGCCATAAAAAAAAGGGGATATTATCCCCTTTTTTTATTCTTAGTTACATAATCAGCGTGGTTTGTCCAAACCATCAAGGGCCTCAATCGCCGGGAGTGATTTACCGCCCAGAAGTTCGATAGAAGCGCCACCCCCTGTTGATATGTAGGTAATTCTGTCACTCTCGCCTGCTTTATGGATTGCCACATCTGTATCGCCTCCACCTACAATGGTTAAAGCGTAGGAATTTGCCACACTGTGTGCTAATGCAGAAGTCCCCCTGCCGAAGGCGTCAATTTCAAATACTCCCATCGGACCATTCCATACAATAGTTTTGGCATTATTCAGTACCTCAGTGAACAGGGTAATGGTGGCAGGACCGATATCAAGCCCTTTCCACTTGGAGTTGATTTCCTGCACAGGTACGATCTTGGTTTCCGCTTCAGCACTCGCATCTTCAGCGATGACACAATCAACGGGCAAATAAAATTTAACACCCAGTTGTTTGGCCGTCTCCATGATCTCCTGCGCCTTTGGCAACAGCTCCTCTTCAAAAATGGATTTGCCGATTTCATATCCCAGTGCCTTCAGGAAGGTAAACGCCATGCCGCCCCCGATAACCATTTTATCAACTTTTTTGATGAGGTTAAGCAAGGCTTCAAGCTTGCCCGATACTTTCGAGCCTCCGATTATGGCAACAAAAGGTCTCGCCGGACTGTCGACAGCCTTCTTTAAATAATTTAATTCCTGCTTGATCAGGAAACCCGCGCCAGACTCCTTTACGTACTTTATGATTCCCACATTTGATGCATGTTTTCTGTGAGCGTTTCCAAAGGCATCGTCAATGTAGACATCTCCCAGGCTGGCCAGCTCCTTGGCAAATTCATCATTATTCTTTTCCTCTTCGATATGAAACCTCAGGTTCTCAAGGAGGACAACGCTCCCCGGTTTCATATCATCAATTAATTTTTTAACCTCATTACCGATACAGTCCTTCGCCAATATTACATCTTTATTAATGAGACGCGATAATCTTTTCGCCACCGGAGCAAGGCTGAACTCGGGCGAAACCTTCCCTTTGGGGCGTCCCAGGTGTGACATGATTATCACTTTCGCTCCCTCATCTAGGGCATAATTAATCGTCGGGACCGTTGACCTTATCCTGATATCATCGGTAATATTTAAGGTACTGTCTAAAGGAACATTATAATCAAATCTGAATAAAACCCTTTTCCCTTTGAGACTGATCTCGTCAATAAATTTCATAGCGCCCCCTTTCACTCAACATCAATCCGTTTATTTTAGGTCATCAGGAAAATAGCCGTAAAATATATACCTTATGAAATGATTCAGGTCAATACGGAATTCTTAATTTTTATGATTTCGCCTGTTCCTAACTGTATACGTGAGTTTCATGTCTTTATTAATATTCAGACAAAATCATCAAGAAAATGATTTTAATTTTTTGAGGGATATTTCTCCTTCTTTCTTGATATGGTCGGGTAGATTGCTCACCAAGACACTTTTCAATATTTCTTCGCTCCATGGTCCTCTCAGGGCAGCGGCGGCCCGAATTGCCAGTTTTTCCCGCAGCGACTTTGGCGGGTAAACCCTCGCCACAGAGTTTTTCTCCGGATTATAGAACTGGATATAACCTTTGCGAATATTTCGGCCGTAAACGTTTATGGTGATGGCAATGTCACTGCTGACATTTTCCATACTGTGGATTCCCTTGTTCAACGGAAGTACATGAGTTACTCTACCGGGCTCTATAATAGCGGATGAAACCTCTTCCAGTACAGCATAACCTTCCGTTTTTCCGTCATCCAGCCGTTTGTACTTTCTTTCTCTGAAGGGCTGCACAAAACTGCCTATAATTCCCCAGGAACCGTGATCATGAACTGCATCCTTAACGTACGATTCCCATATGTAGCATAGGATCTGGAAAGACCTGTCGGGGCTTCTGTAAAGTGTGATCTCATTGGGCCAGATCCCTATTTTCTGGTTTTCGTTGAATGTCGGATCAAAGAGAACCTTCTGCAGGATATCGCCAAACCACTCGCGCTCGCTTATAAGTTCAGCCATTATAGAACTTCCCGCGTCGATGACCCGGCTCATAACCGGTTTCTCCTCAAGCAATTTTCTAAACAGGTCACAGAACCGCTCAATATTTCTCATTGCCATCTATTAATCCTTTTTTTGTCGATCAGTCTTTGCAGCGGATGCCTGACCTGTCTCATTTTTTAGGGTTCCGTATTTACGGATGTGGCTCCACGGTTTGTATTCGGGATCATCAGGATTTGCAGCCAGTGCTTCAGCTTCGCGGAGGTATTTCTTCTGAATGCCTTTTTGCTTGTAAAGAAGCCTGTCTTTTCCGACAGGGCAGACCTTAATGCAGATACCGCAGGGGTAGCATCGGCGTTGCGTCAGCTCCTCGGCCATTTCCAGGCAGGCCGTCTTGTCATAACCGCCTATAACCTGATTCTCCTTCATGGTGATGGCCTTCTTGGGACAGCACAGGGCGCAGAGCCCGCACTTGATGCAAAGATCTTTTTTAACCATGCTATCCGGCGGGATTACCGCCGATGTGAATACGGAAACGAAACGGACGCGCGGGCCGAATTCCGGTGTCAGTAGAACATGGCTTGCTCCTATGGTCCCGAGACCCGCATATTTAGCAGCCATTACATGACTGAAGGCCGCCATCGGCATGTCTTTCAGGGCCATCAGATTCGCGTAGACATCCCGACCAAAAAAAAATGAGGCATGGCCCACGCGGTTGAGATAGCGGGTCAAATCATAGGCTAGAATATCCAGCTTGCGGTTGGCAGCCCTGTAGAGCTCCATGTGAAGAACTGATGGTGTCGTCTCCACGATAGGAAGTGGCATTTCCACACCGATGACGATGATGGTCCGGCTAGGGGGCCAGATTGACCGAGGCCGGAAGTCGGGGGGAACTTCACCGGCCTTGTCCCAGCGCTCTGCGGGTGCAAAGCCGACAAGGTCAGCGCCGCGCTCATTGCAGAATGCTTTGATATGCTCCTTTAGCTTCTTACCTTTCAGAGGCCCTTTCGTTTTTGATCCCATAACATATTCAATATAACTCATTCCGGGATTAAAGTAAAACATGACGCCGCACTCGCAGATAATAATGCTTTCAATAGGCATTTCGCAATTTTCACACAATTTGGACGGCAATAAAAATATATATATGGTAATTATTTTCACATATTATTTATTGCTGTTGAAAAATTATTATGTTAATTTAATAATGGCTGAGGATTCTAAGTGAGAGGCTTGGTTATGGACCCTAAAATATATGACAGCTTACAGGAAAAAGTGAGCTTATATGAAGCTGTTTTGAATAATATTCTTAATGGGGTTTTGATTACAGATCCGGAAGGATATGTCATTTTTTTCAGTGACACATATGGGAAATTCCTGGGAATGGACCCTCAGGAAAAGATCGGCAAACATTGTACTAAAGTAATCGAAAATACAAGGATGCATATTGTCGCACAAACCGGAATTCCCGAAATCAACCATCCGCATCGTATCATGGGGCGGGATATGGTTGTACAGCGCCTACCCATTTGGATAGATGGAAAATTAGTAGCTGTCTTTGGCCAGGTCATGTTCGAGGATGTAAGAGACGTCAGTGTACTGGCAAATAAACTCAATTTATTGGAGTCGAAGGTAGAACTTTTTCAAAAGGAATTAGTGAATCTTAGATCATCCAGATATTCATTAAATAATATTCACGGAAAGAGCAAGATCATAACAGAATTGAAAAGATTAGCCCTGAAGGCAGCTACTGTTAATTCGACAGTACTTTTAATGGGAGAAAGCGGCACAGGTAAAGAACTCTTTGCTCATGCCATCCATGACGCGAGCAAGCGCAGACTTAATCCGTTCATTCGTATCAATTGTGCGGCGATTCCCAAGGATCTGTTGGAGGCTGAACTTTTTGGGTTTGAACCCGGTGCCTTTACCGGGGCAAGCAGAGCTAAACCTGGAAAGTTCGAACTTGCTCATCGTGGAACATTGTTTCTGGATGAGATTAGTGAACTGCCCTGGGAAATGCAGCCCAAACTTCTACGCATTTTGGAAGATAAGGAGGTGGAAAGGTTAGGAGGCACCCGTATAACAAAATGTGATTTTCGTTTAATTGCTGCTACTCATGAAGATTTGGAAGAACTGGTTAAACAGGGTAGATTCAGGGAAGATTTATATTATAGATTGAATGTTATTCCGCTTAAAATACCGCCTCTCAGAGAAAGGAAAGAAGATATTTCTATTCTCGTTGAGAATATTCTAGAGACGCTTTCTAAAGATTTAGGCAGAAGTGTAACGAAAATTTCAGATGATGTCCTGAAAGCTTTTGAAAATTACAACTGGCCGGGTAATATCCGTGAATTGTCAAATATAATGGAAAGGACCCTCTATTCCATCGAAGGGCTTGAGGATACAATCAAGGTAGACCATTTACCTATCATATTTTTAACACAACGTGAAAGGTCTCTAAAATCGAAGACCTCATCATGGAAAAATATTAAAGAGATTTCAGAGAAAGAAGTACTTTTACAGGCACTTCATGTCTGCAATAATAACAAGCAGAAAGCAGCTCAATTTTTGGGAATCCATCGGACAGCCCTCTATAAAAAAATGAAAAAATTGAATATTTCATAAGAAAGATTAATGTATCCAATTTGCTACATGTATCCTAAACTATAGATATATTCTAACTTGCTGAAATTAAATCATATTTTCTAATAAGAAAATTCAACTGTAGATAATACTCTTCGAGATATAATTCTCAACTTCTTAAAAAGTCCTTTATATTCAGATATTTGAAAATTTGCTATCTATGGCATTACTATTGCTCATATGAAGCACCAAATAACACCATTAAAGGAGGTGACATCTCAAATTCATTGGGCATTGAGTATCAGCAATTTAATCAACTCGTAACAAATCTAGGTAAGGAGGGCTGTCTATGAAAAAGATTCTATTAATGATTATCATCTGTACTTTTATATTTAGTTTCGCTCAAATAGCCGTTTCAAAAGAAAAACAGTTAAAGGGAACGAGAGATGAAGCTGTAGCAATGGTACAAAAAGCAGTTGCTCTATACAAACAGGTGGGACGGGATAAGGCTTTTGAGGCGATTAATGACCCTAAGGGGGAGTACCAGTATATGGATTTATATGTCTGGGTGATAGATGTGGATGCGAATGGGCTTTGCTTGGCACGTCCTGTTTTCAGACAGCTTATAGGGCAGGAATTGTGTGACTTCGTCGATTCAGACGGAAAGTATTTTATGAAAGAAGCATGTCAAATTGCGAAGACAAAAGGAAGAGGATGGGTCGACTATATGTGGGCGAATCCGGTGACAAAGAGAAACGAGGCTAAATCAACCTATTTTGAATGTGTCAAGAATATTTGTTTCTTCTGCGGTTTCTATAGATAGATTTTGATTCTGGAACTCATTCAAATTGTGGCTTTGTAACTGTAACATAAAGTCGCCAAAACCTGGATGCTTAGAGGAGGACAAAGATGAAAAGAATCTTAATTACATTCTTAATCAGTTTGATGATGGTTAGTTTCGTATATGCAAAAACTCTGAGAGGTACCGCATCGGAGGCTGTGGCGATGGTCGAAAAGGCAGTCAACTATCTTATCGCCAACGGTCAAGAGAAGGCATTCAAGGAGATCAGCAATCCCAAGGGACAATTTGTGGACAGAGATCTGTATGTCTATGTTGTAAATATGAATGGCATCATATTGGCACATGGTGGGGATCCGAGTCTTGTCGGGAAAAATTATTACGACGTACGAGATATGGATGGGAAGCCTTTTATAAGAGATCTCATAAGACAGGCAAAAGTAAAGAAGACGGGCTGGTTCGATTACAAATGGCCTCATCCAATCACTAAAGAAATTGAGCCGAGGTCTGAATATTACCAGCGCATCGGTGATTTCATCGTCTGCTGCGGCATCTATTATTCGACAGAACCGTTTGAAACATGACATTAATCAACCAAAAAATTTTATTCACATTGTTAAACAATTAAAGCTTCAAATTTAAAGGAGGAACGTATGGAAGTATTAGGTATTCTACTCAGCTTGTTTCTCTTGATGTATATGGCCTATATGGGGTTTTCCGTTATACTCTTCGCCCCCGTATTCGCCCTTTTAGCCGCAGCCCTTCAGGGTCTGCCGGTCATGCCGTCTTACACAGAGCTTTTTATGGCCAAGGCTGTTATCTACGTGAAGTCTTTTTTTCCGGTGTTCATGCTGGGAGCGGTCTTCGGAAAAGTTATGGAAGATACCCTGTTGGCAAAGGGAATTTCAACCGCCATTATGGCAAGATTGGGAATGAAGAGGGCAATTCTCGCTGTCGTCCTATCCTGTGCCATATTGACTTATGGCGGCGTCAGTTTATTTGTTGTTGTTTTTGCAGTTTACCCGTTTGCCGCCGCTCTGTTTAAAGAGGCTAATATACCCAAGCGTCTGATTCCCGGGTGTATCGCACTGGGGTCATTCACGTTTACAATGGATGCCTTCCCTGGTTCTCCACAAATTCAGAATATCATTCCCACGAATTTCTATGGCACAACCGGCTATGCCGCTCCCATTGCGGGACTTGTGGGGGGATCACTTATATTTGTTTGCGGCATGTTGTGGCTGGAATGGCGCCGGAAGAAGGCATTCGCAAGAGGAGAGGGCTACGGTGATCATACTGTTAATGAGCCTGTGGCTGCCGCAGCTGTCGTATTGCCAAAGTGGTATATAGGTATTCTGCCGTTAGTACTGGTTCTGGTTATCAACTTCATCCTGTCCCGTGTATATACTTGGGATCCTGCAATGCTCGCACCGCTGGCCGGTATGAAACTACCCCTGATGGTGGCTGATATAAAAAGAGTGGTCGGAATATGGTCCCTCGTGATCGCCCTGGTTTGCGGCATCGCCTTTGCCCTTGCCTTAGGCTTTAAAAATATTCCTAAAGGCGGTGGTCTGCAAAAGGCTTTAAATGTCGGTGCTATCGGTTCACTTTTGGCAATAATGAATACGGCATCGGAAGTCGGCTACGGAAATGTCATCGCGGCTCTGCCGGGATTCAAGTCTATCGCTGCATTCCTTCTTGGTATCAAGATCGGCGGGACGCCACTCGTTTCAGAAGCCGTGTCAGTAACGACGCTTGCAGGTATCACCGGATCGGCATCAGGTGGTATGTCCATTGCCCTCGATCTTATGTCCAAGGACTGGCTCGCATGGGCCAACTCTATTGGGATGTCTCCAGAGATTCTGCACAGGGTTGCATCTATGGCCTCAGGCGGGTGTGACAGTCTCCCGCATAACGGCGCCGTCATCACACTACTTGCGGTCTGTGGGTTGACACATAAGCAGTCCTATCCGGATATCGGGATGATTACTCTGATCAAGACGTCAATGGTATTCGTGGTCATTCTGCTTTACAGCATAACAGGTCTTTACTGAAAGTTGTGATGTAAAAGGAAAGAAATTTGGGAGGCAGTCATAATTAAATATCCGGGTTTCATGTTGTGTCATGAGACCCGGGTAAAAGATTTCCAGGAAATAATGCGTCGTTGGTGGATTACAAGGTCCAGGTTCCGTGAATTTTTGAGGCATCTTGTAACATACTACAAATAAGAAAGTCAGAATAATTTATCATATTACTGGGGGTTAAAATTAGCAGAAAACAAGTATGTAAGAAAAGCCATGCAGTCTCTCAAGGAGCATTGAGAGGAGGTGTCAAATGAATGAAAAGAAGGAGTTGGTGCATCCCATATTTGGTCCTTTTCCAACTTTGCAGTTGAAAAAGGGTAAGATTGTTACTGCAGATGAAGCGGTAAGCATCATCATGGACTGCGATACCATTGCGACGGAGGGTTTCGTTGGTGCTGGTTTTGCGGAAGAGATCGCCATTGCCCTGGAGCAGCATTTTCTGAAAACCGGAAATCCCAGGAATCTTACCATCGTGTATGCGGCAGGACAGGGTGATGCAAAGGAAAGGGGGCTGAATCATCTGGCCCACGAAGGTCTTATAGGAATGGTTGTCGGAGGTCATATCGGCCTTGCCCCAAAGTTACAGAAACTGATCAGAGAAAATAGCATTCTCGCCTACAATTTCCCTCAGGGCGTTGTAACGCATCTGTTCAGGGATATTGCCGCAAAAAAGCCAGGTACGATCACAAGAGTTGGGCTGGGAACTTTCATAGATCCCAGGCTCGATGGAGGGAAATTAAATGAAAAGACCTTCAAAGAGGGTAAAGACCTTATCGAGCTCATTACGTTGGATGGAAAAGAATATCTTTTCTATAAAGCTTTCCCAATTAATGTCGCCATCATAAGGGGCACGACAGCGGACACGGACGGCAATATCTCGATGGAAAAAGAGGCGTTGACCCTGGAAGCGTTGTCTATGGCGACGGCGGCAAAAAATTCCGGCGGTTTTGTTATTGTTCAGGTGGAGAGGATAGCGGAAAGAGGTACTCTTAACTGCCGCCAGGTCAAAATCCCCGGAATAATGGTTGATTGTGTGGTTGTATCGAAGCCGGAGAATCACTGGCAGACCTTCGCCGTGCAGTATAACCCGTCCTTCAGCGGTGAAGTCAAGATTCCCATGACATCCGTCACACCGATGGAAATGGGACCCCGAAAGATTATCGCCAGGAGGGCAGCCTTTGAACTGAGGCCGAACAGCGTTGTTAATCTCGGTATCGGTATGCCTGAAGGGGTTGCGAATGTAGCCAATGAAGAAAAAGTTATCGAATATATGACCCTCACGGCTGAGCCCGGCGTAATCGGCGGTATGCCGAATGGAGGCTTGAACTTCGGGACGGGAACGAACACGGATTGCCTCATCGATCAACCAAATCAGTTCGACTTTTATGACGGTGGCGGTCTTGACATTGCTTTTCTCGGGTCTGCAGAAATGGATAAGGAGGGAAATGTAAATGTGAGTAAGTTCGGTCCGAGATTTGTGGGTCCCGGCGGGTTTATCAACATCAGTCAGAATGCAAAAAAAGTTGTCTTCCTGGGAACATTTACGGCCGGGGGCTTAAAAATGACAATCGATGGGGGTAGAGTCAAGATCGATCAAGAAGGGAGAGAAAGAAAGTTCGTTGATAAAGTGGATCAGATAACCTTTAGCGGAAAGTATGCCGCGGCTAAGAAACAGCCCGTTCTTTATGTAACAGAGCGGTGTGTTTTCTCCCTCACTGAAAGGGGCATGGAATTGATCGAGATTGCTCGCGGTATTGATCTGGAAAAAGACATACTGTCGCTGATGGAGTTCAAGCCTGTTATGAAAACAAAGCCACGTCTGATGGATGCGAGGATATTCAAACCTGAACCGATGGGTATAAAGGATGAAATTCTGTCTATTCCGGTTGAGGATCGGCTCATGTATAATCCGGCAGAAAATATATTCTTCGTGAACTTTGAAAACTTCTATGTGAGGTCGAGCGAAGAAATTCAAAAGATTAAAGGCCTGGTTGAAAAGATTCTGAAACCATTGGGCCGGAAGGTTTACACAATAGTTAATTATGATAATTTCAATATTCTGCCGGAACTTGTGGATGAGTATACAGATATGGTGAAATATGTAATGCAGTTCTACGAAAAAGTTACACGGTACACAACCAGTACATTCTTGAGAATGAAGTTGGGGGAGGAATTGGAGAAGCGTGATGTGGCGCCTTACATCTATGAGTCGAGGGCCGATGCCGGCAGGGCGTTGTTGGAGAAAAAATAGAAAACTTTGCTGTATCTAGTCAAGTTATGAATCATATTATTTTAACAATTCAGGAGTGTGTCTATGGAATTGAAGGACGTAGTTATGGTGAGCGCCTGCAGGACTGCAATCGGCGATTTTTTGGGCGGGCTAAAAGATGTACCTGCCAGAGATTTAGCGATGACTGCCGGCAAGAATGCGATAGAAAGAGCGGGTATCCCTTCCGAAATCATTGATGAAATCTGCATGGGTCAGCTCTATACAGCTATGCAGGGGTCATTGCCCGCAAGACAAGTTGGGATGAGGATAGGTCTTCCCCACAGAAGCGGTGCAGTGAATGTTAATCAGAACTGTACCTCTGCAATGCGGGCACTGGAAATAGCGAGCTACAACATCATGCTGGGTAAAACGGAAATAGCCCTTGTCGTCGGGGTGGAAAGTATGACGAATGCACCGTATCTGATACCCAAAGCGAGAATGGGGTATCGCATGGGACAAGGAACTATCGAAGATCACATGCTCCATGACGGGTTGGTCGATGAACTCGTTCCCGGTCATATGGGTCTGACGGCTGAAAATGTGGCTGAAAAATATGGTATCACACGGAAGGAATGCGATGAACATGCCTTACTCAGTCATACTCGTGCCATCCGCGCCATCGATGAAGGGAGATTTAAACGAGAAATTGTTCCGGTTGAAATAAAGACCAAGAAAGGAGTTAAAGTATTCGATACTGATGAACACCCGATGAGAAATGCCAGCATGGAAACCATGAGCCAGTTGCCGACAGTTTTTAAGAAAAACGGCGTCGTGACTGCTGCTAACGCATCCGGCATTAATGACGGTGCATCGGCAGCTGTAATTATGTCAAAAGACAAAGCAGCAGAATTGGGGGTCAAACCCCTGATGAAATTAATCAATATCTGTGGTGAAGGTGTGGATCCCGTTTTTATGGGTCTTGGTCCGGCCGTTGCCGTTCCTAAATGTCTCAAGGCAGCGGGTATGAAATTTAAGGATGTGGAATACTGGGAATTCCATGAGGCCTTTGCAGCACAGTGGCTCGGTGCAGGGAAGATGATGAAACAAGAATCCGGAATGGCGCTGGACATAGAAAAGGTAAACCACAATGGCTCCGGTATTGCCCTGGGACATCCTGTCGGCAGCACAGGTCTTCGCATTATAGTCACGCTTTACTATGAAATGGAAAGATTGGGCTTAACGTTAGGCGGCGCATCCCTATGTGTCGGGGGTGGACCGGCCATGGCCTCACTGTGGACGAGAGACATTTGATTTTGCAAGGGCATTGAACGCCGGTTACTGAGAAGTGACGCATGGATCATCGTTTCTTAAAATGGATGGGAGAGGCACTATGCTTATATGCATCCAATCTCGAAAGTTTGGAAAAACTGACATCATGGGGTGGAGTGGAAAAATCAGCGTGGTCCAGACTTGGTGAAAATATGCCGTCGCTTTCCCCTCCACCTTTTTCATCGGGTGAGATGGATGCATTCTATCGGGAGTGGCTTTCTTTCATGGGAGCGGTACCTAAATCCGATTTAGTGGCTCTGCAGAAAAAGGTCTCAGCTCTGGAAGATGAATGTGATCAGTTGAGGCAATCTGTTGATGTGCTTGTACAGGGCTTGTCGGGAGTCCGGCAAATGCCTGAGGCAATGAATCAATGGGTAGACCTGGCTAAAACAATTACTTCTGCGCATCGTGAATGGTTCAAGGATTTCAGGAGGCGCTGGGAGGAACGTGGAGAAAAGGAGGTAAAGAAACATGGACGAAAGTCAAAAAAACTGGATTGACATCATGTCGCAATGGATGAAGCTTCAACAGGTCTTCTGGAAGGAGTGGGTCACATTCACGGGAAAGTCCATGGAATCCATGATGGCTGTGGGAAAGCCGGGCACAATTTTGGAAGAAGGAACTGTTGCTCCATGGAAGCTCTACCAGAACTGGGTCGAGTCATTTCAGAGAATCTTTGAGGAGGAGGACAAGGAAGGCCTTGGCGTCACCGTCTTCAATCGAGTTTTAAGAGCTTCCCGGGTCTATCTCGATCTCATGGATTTCTGGAGCAAAACGCTAAGCTCACTCAAAGATATTCCCCTTGGGGAACCATTAACAGTAGATAAGATAAATGATATACGCCAAAATTGGATTCAGTACTACCAATCGATGATGGAATCTCTCTGGGGCGAAATACCGTCCGCTGAAATGAGAGATACGGCAAAGGCCTTGTCTTCGAGTTCCATAGCTGCATCAAACTTCATCTGGAGCTTTATTGAGCCATCGTTCAAGAACATGGCTCAATTGCCGGATGTGTTACAGCGGGTAGCGAAAGGCGATCGGGGTGCTGTAGCGGATCTGGGAGGGATTTTTGTGAAAAACTATGAGGATACTATAGGCAAGGCATTGCTCGCTCCTTCCGTCGGATATTTCAGGGAATTCAATGAGCGTCTGAACAATATGACATACTCATATCTTCAGTTCAACACAGCGAAAGCATCATTTTATTCACTTTTCTATGACACCGGCATGCGCGCCGCAGAAAAGGTATATGAGAAATATGCGGAATTCGTCGGTAAGGAAATCACGCCTGAGACCTTCCGAGAGTTTTATCGCATCTGGTGGACAATCAACGAGGATGTTTACCAGGAACTCTTCCGTTCCGAAGAATTTACGAAACTATCCCGAGAGGTGACCAGCCGAGGGCTTATGTTTCGGAAGTGGGTTGACGAGCTGTTCGAGCAAATTCTGAAATTCACGAGTCTTCCCAGCAAGAGGGACATGGACGAGATATATCGGAGCCTCTATGATTTAAAAAAGGAGGTTCGCAATCAAAAACGTGCAATCAAGAATGTCGAGAAGCATTTGGATGTTAAAAGCAGTCCTTCGCGATAAAGTCAATGTAGATTTCATGTTTACAGGAGGTCGATAGAATGAGCGAGAATATAATGGAGACAATGATCAAGGAAACAGCAAAGGTACAGCAAAAGCTCTTAAAAGGTTTTGAGAATTTGATGAATATCAAGGATGTGGAATCCGGCGTAACGCCTAAGGAACTGGTGTACCAAGAAGATAAAGTTCAGCTTTTCCATTATAAACCATCAAAGGCAGTCTGCCCCGTTCCCCTGCTTGTCGTCTATGCCTTGGTCAATCGTCAGTACATGATGGACATCCAAGATGACCTCTCCCTGTTCCGCAAACTTGTCGATCACGGCCTTGACCTTTATGTCATTGACTGGGGATATCCTACGAAAATCGACAAGTATCTCACAATGGAAGATTACATCCTGGGATATATGGATAACATCACGGATTTTGTGAGGGAAAAGTCAGGTAACGAGAAGATCAATATCCTTGGTATCTGCCAGGGAGGCACTTTTTCTGTTATTTATACGGCCCTTTTCCCGGAAAAGGTAAAAAACCTGGTGACGATGGTCGCTCCCATCGATTTTTGCAGCGGCGATGCCCTGCTCAATGTCTGGGCGCCGTTTATAGATGCAGATTTGATGGTTGATGTCCTGGGGAATATTCCTGGAGAATTTTTGAATCTGGGCTTCCTCTGGCTTAAGCCGTTCCAGCTCATCATCGACAAATATGTGGGGCTCCTGGACAGGATCGATGACCCGGTCAGCACGCAGAATTTCCTGCGCATGGAGAAATGGATCTTTGATTCCCCGGATCAGCCCGGTGAGACATTCCGGAAATATGTAAAGGAGCTGTTCCAGGAGAACAGACTCTGCAGAGGTGATTTTGAGCTGGGCGGAAGAAGGGTCGACCTGAAAAAAATTACCATGCCGGTGCTTAACATGTTTGGGGAGCAGGATCACCTTGTTTCACCTAAATGCTCCAGGCCGCTAACAGAACTGGTAGGCTCCAAGGACGTAACGACCCTTCCTTATCCAGTGGGCCATATCGGCATGTATGTCAGCTCTAGGGCACAAAAGGAGATGCCGCCCACTGTGGCGAAATGGCTGATCGACAGGTCGGGCCGAATAGCAAAAAAACGTGCAAAAAAAATCAGCACCAAAAAAAAACGCGGTAAAGCAACATGAGAATTTAAACAGGCATTTTATGTTAGTATAGAATCTTGATATTTGAGAGCGGAGGTAACAGCGGAAATGATAAATGAGCGTACGAATTTTACCGTCGGAGAGGAAGCGACACTGACCAGAACAATTAGCGATGATGATATCAGGACATTTGCTCGAATATCAGGTGATGAAAATCCTGTTCACATGGATGATGGTTATGCGAAAGGTACTATGTTTAAAGGCCGAATAGCGCATGGAATGCTGGTTGCCGGCTTGATATCTGCCATTTTAGGGACAAAGCTCCCGGGGCCAGGGTCAATTTACATGAGCCAAGAATTAAGATTCCTTGCTCCTGTGAGGCCAGGAGATCAGGTGACAGCACGTGCCAGGATTACCGAATGGAATCCGGATAAAGGACGTGTTACGCTCTCGACGGATGTAAGTAACCAGGAAGGTGTTGCCATCATATCGGGAGAGGCACGCCTTGTCATGTCATCATACTTAAAAAAATGACATGAGAGATATTAACAGATATCTATAAAAAAGGAGGTGTAATATGACGTCAAGTACAGGGAGTGAGAAGGGACCATACTGGGATTTTTTTTCTAAATTGCCGAAGGATGGTTTTGAATTCATGTTTGGAGGGATGGACATGTATAACAAGATGACAAAGGCTTGGATGGATTACGCCCAAAGTGCGGCAAAGGGAAAACCTGAAGATCTTTTTAAGGCATGGTCTGATGCGATGACAGGAGTATACAAGGATATGTCGGAGATGTTGGCCAAATCATTTAAAATGCCTGGATTACCTCCAATTATGGGCAAACTTCCATGGGGTGATCCCTTTGAGGCCTGGCAGCAGCTTTTGAAGGAGGCGCCGGTTGGATTTATGCCGCCTCAGGAGGGGATTGAAGAATTTATTAAATTCTCCAGAGGCTGGCAGAAAGGGTACATGAAATTGTTGGATGCCTGGCTTGGCTGTCTCGAGAAGACCTCCGAGGCCTATAAATCATTTGAAGAAAAAGGGATTGAGCCGGAAAAAATCTGGAAATCCTGTCTCGAATCTTCCCAGGGATTGCTGGAGGCATGGGTTTCATTTGCCACAGAACAAACGAAGGCGTATTACGCGTTTTGGGAATCATTGATGCCTAAGGCAAAAGGAACAGCGAAGAAAGGGGGCGCTAAGACAAAATAGAGAGAAGTTATTGATTCTGAAAAATTTAATAAATGTGGGTATCAGTAAACCGGGTTGAATCAAACCAACTTCAGCCTGACGGTATATACCTATTTTTACGGTCTGGAGTCAATCGGGAATGATTTACAGATACTATTGAGAAACTATTTACCGGCCACGAATATGGGCCGGTATTTTTTCAATGCTATGAAGAGGAATAATTTTTGAAGATCAAACCGAACAACCAGCAGCTAACTGTTGTTGCTCTTATTTTATACGCCTTGATCATGATCTCTTTAATTTTGATTTATCATGACTTCCTGATAACAATTACAGCTGTTACAATCATGATAGTATTGCTGTTTCAATATCTCGTCCCATTCTTTCGAGAGAGGAAGGTGCAGAAGGAAAAAGAGGTCCCTCGCAGCAACGATGAATAAAGGACAATGCTGCGAAAGGATTATTGTTAATCGGCTAATCGAACAGCCTCATCCAGCCTTTTGAGAATGGATTCTTTCCCCAGGATGGAAAATATTTTTTCCAGTTCGGGCCCTGATGTCCTGCCGGTTATGGCGGCCCTGATCGGCATATAAAGTTCCTTAGCCTTCAGTCCCGTTTTTCCCCGGACCGAATTGATCAGGGCAGGATAGAAATTTTGATCAGCTATGTTATTCTGGATCAACATCTCACGAAGGGCTTTCAATACAAGTGAAGCAGTTTTCCCTCTCAGTATTGCTGATGCTTCTTCTGAAATGCGGAATTTTTCGTCAACAAACACCTCCAGGTACTCCCCGATGTCAGCCAGTGTCACAAGATTGTCTTTGAGGGCATTCACAACCTGACCAAGCCGACTGCGATCAGAGACAGCAGACTCATATCCCGCCTCTTTGATAAACGGGAGGAGCAGTTCTGTCAGCTTATCAACGTCATAATTCCTGATATATATGGCATTCAGCCATTTCAGCTTATCCTCATCAAAGATGGCGCCGCTTTTCCCTGCCCGGTCAAGGGAAAACAGATTGATGAGCTCTTCCACGGATGCAAGTTCTTTTCCTTCTCCGAGGGAGCCGCCCAAAAGCGATAGATAGTTTATAAGCGCCTCGGAAAGGATGCCCTTATTCCGGAATTCCCGCACCGAGACAGAGCCGTGACGTTTACTTAACTTGGAACGGTCTTTACCCAGGATGAGTGCATGGTGCGCAAATAAAGGAGGTGTAAAAGCAAGGGCCCGGTAAAGAAGTAGCTGGATGGCAGTGTTGGAAAGGTGGTCTTCTCCACGGATGACGTGTGTAATCCCCATGAGGTGATCGTCGATGACGACGGCAAAGTTATAAGCAGGAATGGCGGTTGAGCGAACGATTATAAAATCACCGATTGCCTCACCCTCAAATCTCATGGCCCCCCGGATGAGATCGTTAAATTCGATAGGGCCTGCCTCCACTTTGAAACGAAAGGTAGGTTTCCTCCCTTCGGTCTCTAAATTCTTTTTCTCCTTTTCCGTCAGACGCCGGCATTTTCCCATGTACCTCGGCATCATCTTCATGGCAAGAAGGCTGAGGCGTTCTTCCTCCAATTCATCTTCCGTGCAATAACAGGGATAGACCCGGTCATCCGCAATCAGTTTTTCCAGGTATCCTTTATAGATATCAAGCCTTTCAATCTGATGGTACGGCCCGAATTCTCCGCCCTTCCCCGGTCCTTCATCCCATTCTATGGAAAGCCATTTCAGATCTTCCAAAAGGTTCTTTTCAAAAATCTTGGAAGTTCTTACCTGATCCGTATCTTCAATCCGGAGGATAAAATCTCCGTCATTGTGCCGGGCGAAGAGCCAGTTAAACAGGGCTGTCCGTGCGTTCCCGATATGGAGATCCCCCGTCGGTGACGGCGCAAATCTGACCCTCGGTCTATGCGGCATCATCGGTCGTCCTTTCCACTGACTGTAACCACCGCAAAGGCAACAATTCCCTCATCGCGTCCCAGAAACCCCATCCCTTCATTGGTCTTGGCTTTGACGTTAACCATGTTTGCGGAGATATTCAATTCATTCGCAATATTCAATGCCATTTTGTGGGTATAGCCCAGCAATTTTGGCCTTTCCAGTATGATCGTGGAATCGATGTTGTTTACTTTGAAACCCTTTTCTTCTGCCATGGCGCCCACCTGACGCAGCAGTTTCAGGCTGGATATTCCCATATAGGCCGGGTCGGTATCAGGAAAATGTCTGCCGATGTCGCCCCCCCCAATGGCGCCGATAATGGCGTCGCAGACGGCATGGACAAGGACGTCGGCATCAGAGTGACCGAGAAGCCCCTTTTCATGGGGTATCTCCATACCTCCCAGGACCAGCTTTCTTCCCTCAACCAGCCGATGGCTGTCATATCCAAAACCGATTCGCATATTAGCCTGCCCTTTCAAATCCCGCTGCTTGCTTTAAGCCTCTTTATGAGGCCCTCTGCCAAAACAATATCGTCCTTTGTTGTAATCTTGATATTATCATAGGAACCACGGACCATCTTTACATTAATGCCTATCCGCTCAACAAGTGAGGCATCGTCGGTCCCATAATAATTATCCTCATATGCAACTTCATAGGCCCTTTTTATAACATCCAGTTTAAAAACCTGGGGAGTCTGCGTCAGCCAAAGACCGCTGCGGTTAAGCGTTTCCCTGACCAATGCATGATCATCAACGGATTTAACGGTATCCTTGACCGGGACACCGACAGTCGCAGCATCCTCATTTGAGGCTTCAATAATAGCTGTATGTACCAGTTCTTCCGATACGAACGGCCTGACACCATCATGAATGACGACAATGTCATGGTCACTCACCAGAGCATCAATGCCGTTCTTTACTGAATCCTGCCTTTCCCTCCCTCCCGGCAATATACGGCTGACTTTTGAAATGTCATATTTTTCAACAAGAGATTGACGGACAAACTCAATATCATCCTCCGGGACGATGAGAAAAATTTCATTTATCATTGGCGATCCCTGGAATACCCTCAGCGTATGCACGAGCACAGGTACACCATCCAGTAAAAGATACTGCTTGGATTGATTTTCCCGCATTCGCTTTCCCGAACCGCCGGCAGGAATAATAGCTACTATTTTCATCGCCGTGCTCAAGATAAAAAAAAGCCCGGCGCCTCTTGAGCTCTCCGGGCCTCACAATTATGTTATTGTTTTACACTGAACCCGTAAGTTTTTTTATCCGCATTGCCTTCCTTCAATTCCGAAAATATCATCCTGCCCGCGGTCGTCTGCAGCACGCTTGTCACAACCACTTCTACATTCGATCCCTGATATTTCTGTGCATTGTCAACAATTATCATAGTCCCGTCATCGAGATACGCGACCCCCTGCCCGGGCTCTTTACCGTCTTTGATGATCTTCACCGTCATTACCTCGCCGGGCAGAACTACAGGCTTCAGGGCATTGGCTAGTTCATTAACATTTAATATCTTTATCCCCTGTAATTCGGCAACCTTGTTCAAATTAAAATCGTTGGTAATAATTTTACCGTTCATTTTTTTTGCCATTGCCACGAGCTTTGCATCAACACCTTTGAGTTTCGGAAAATCCTGATCGACAACCTCGATGTTGATCCCGCTGCTTCTTTGCATCCGGTTCAGGATATCGAGTCCTCTTCTGCCGCGGGAACGCTTCATTGAATCAGAAGAGTCGGCAATGTACTGCAATTCATCCAACACAAAGCGGGGAACCAGCAATGTGCCTTCGACAAAGCCGGTATCACAGATATCTGCTATCCTGCCGTCAATAATTACGCTTGTATCAAGAATCCCATAATCGGAACTCTCTTTCACCTGGCTAAAGCCGAATAGATTGAATTCCTCAATTTTCTTTGACCCGATGACAAGACCAAGATACCCCATAATTCCCGTCAGCAAGGCATAAATCCAGGGGGCAACCTGCTGTTTCTCCCAAGTAACACCAACAAAAGTAAGGCCATAGGCAAGAAAAAAGGCTATGAAAAGGCCTATAATCATACCGGCAACGCCGCCAAATATAACTCTTAGGGATACCTTTCTTATTGCCTGTTCAGCCCTAATAACAGAAATGGCAATTAATAATCCTAAAAAAAGTCCTACTAATGCTATAGGAAACCCATAATATGAAGAAGCTATAAAATAACCACTAATTGAACAAGCTGCCATGAGAAGAATTTTTATAATCAATTTTTATCACCTCCTTTCTTATCTTATTATTTTGTTTTTCAATTCACTTTGACTGTGAATTTTGCTTTTATCGATTAGGCTATATTCTTTATTCCAGAGATATTACCTGATGCTTATTGTACTGTCAGTATCATCCTGAGATCTTGTTCTACCTTGGCCTCTTCCGATTTACTCGCAACGGATATTTCCTTAACCAACAGGCTCTTGGCTGTATCCATCATCTTTCTTTCGCCAAACGACAGATTCTTATCAGACTTCAAAATAAAGAGATCCCTCAATACTCTGGCAATCTCAAATACCGAGCCTGTCTTAATCTTATCCAGATACTCTTTGTATCTTTTGTTCCATGTCTGTTTGTCGATGGTAACGTCCTTATTTCGAAGTATTTCATATACTTTAGGAATTTCCTTTTTTGCGATGACCTCTCTCAGCCCGACGGACTCCGCCCCGTTGATGGGAATCATAATTTTCATGCCATTGCTCATGATCTTCATAATATAAAACGACTGTTTGCTGCCCATATATTCCTTATTTTCAATTGCTTCAATGATTCCGACACCCTGGGCCGGATAAACCGCTAAATCTCCTACCTTGAACATCTTTTTCACCTACTTGTTAAATTTAATCATTCTTACTAGCACATTTTTAAAAAATAGTCAATATCCATCCGCTATGGCCAGGTAAGTATCATTGTATGTATCTATTCATTATTTTTAATAAATCGTTGTCCAGTTGATCATAATCCTGAGCATTGTAACGATCAATAATACTCTTTACCCTGCTGTACATACCCTTATCCGAAAGATCGGCAAGCTTCCCATAAAGCCCGCTTCTCCTGCCAACTCTGTATATGAGCCTTTCCTCGTCGGACAGAGAGAAGTAATTATCGATGATTCCCAGAAGCGTATCTTTATCTTCAGGAAGTTTCCCATTTAATTCCTCGAGAAGATTCAGGATATGATCACTAATTATGGTTGTTTCAATTCCGTAAAGCGTTTCAATAAACTTTCCTATTTCTTTCAGTATATCTTCATCACCGATGGGGCTGAATTCGCCTCTCTGCATCATTTCATAAAGTTCCGTTCCACCTACAACATGAAGTGATCTTAATCTCACGTAATCCGGGTTTATCTGGTTGATGACTTTTGCGGTTTCTTCGGCATGCTCATTCGACCATCGGTCCCCTCCAAGACCAGGCATTATGTATTCACAGAGCGAAATCCCTGCTTCCACTATCCTTCGTCCGCCTTCAATATGCTCGGCAGCTGTGACCCCTTTTTTGATAAATTTTAAAAGCGGGTCATATCCGCTTTCCATGCCTATGTGAATTCTTGATAGGCCCGCATTCTTAAGCATCTTAAATTCTTCCACAGATTTCCTGGCCGCAGTTTTCGACCGGCAATATGATGTAATTCTATTCACAGAAGGAAATTCATCTTTAATAAAAGACAGTACCTGGACAAGGTCATCCGTTTTCATTATTATTGAATTCGCATCCTGGATGAAGACAGACTCAGCACCAAAATAAAGCCAAGCCGCCACCGATCTGAAGCCATCACCGTAAAATTCATCACCGTTGTATACGAGATTAACGATGTTTTTGCTGATATGATCGCCCTCACCATATTTCCATGACAGTTCTTTTATATGTTCCGCTATATCCTTTGCCTTCCTGATATCCTCTTTTATTTCTTCAACAGTTCTCAGTTCAAATTTTGTATCGTGATAAGTGTGGCAGAAGGCGCATTTATTCCACGGGCAATTCCTTGTTGCCCGTATGAGCAGGCTCTTCGCCTCACTGGGCGGTCTAATCGGACCTTGTTCAAACAAATAATCTCCCCGCATCCTCTAACTCCTGCTTAATAGTAAAGTCCCATCTATTACCCTGCCAACACAGCAAGTGATTGTGTTGCAAATGCAGCTGATTCACGGAAGGAAAAAAAGAGGGTTCCGCGCCTTATTCTTATGCCGGATTTCAAAGTTAAGGTACGCTTCTCCTTTATTTTCCGGGCTGCCCAGTAAGGCTATACGACCACCCTTTTTTATAAGATCGTCCGTTTTCACTATCCTTTTACTCAAATTAGTATAGACAGTTGCATAATTGTCTTCGTGTTTTATAATAATTGTATCCCCGTAATCCTTCAGTGAATTAGAAAAAATAACCGTCCCGCTTGCTGCGGCCAATACAGGCGTTCCCTCCCTTGCCGCTATCTTTATTCCGTTATTATACATACCGTTGGGCTGAATACCGAACCCTGACCGTACTTTTCCTTTGACCGGCCATATAAAACGCCCTTTATCAAATTTCAGCTTTTCGGGTTCTTCCCCACCGTTTTTCCCTTTGCTTTTTGTCTCGGCTTTCTGTTCCGCCGCATTCCCCGGCGGCAGCCTGCCCGTCAATGCGGAAATATTTTCTATATCTTTTCTTTTTCGGCTCTTTGAATCTTCTTTAGATGGAACCTTAACTTTACTCTTGGGGACATCCTTTGATGATATATCATCCGTTTTCACCGGTGCCTTATCAACCGGCATCTCTTCTTTCCGGGATTTAACAGCCGGTGCTTCCCCTTCTTTTTGCGTGGTTTTTGCAGAAGACCTCTTTTCGCTGACGGATGATATCACATCATCAATAACCTGATTCGCATCAGGAATAAATATAATACTATTTTGCGCGATCAGTTTCGGATCCGTTATGTTGTTTGCCTCGGCCACATCCTGCACGTTTATATTATAGGCCTTGGCAATACTCCAAAGGGTGTCACCGGCTTTTACTCTATGGTACACACCTCTAGTTTTTCTTGCTGTTTTGACATGATGGCTTGTGCATGCGTAAAGTAGATTTACTGAAAGAAACAGAATAATGATAAGGCGCCATTTCATGTTGAATCGATTAGAACAGAACACTTTCAACGTGTAATTTTCAATACTCCCATCCATATTCTCCGATAAGATCAACGAACCGGCATCCGCCAAGGTCTTCTTTTTTCACATCATTCAAATCTTCCGATGAACGGGTCAATTTAAGCAGCACCTGAGAATGGCGGCCGCCTGTTGGGATTACGAGTCTCCCTCCAATTGCAAGCTGCTCCAATAAAGTTTTGGGTATGCTGGGAGCTCCGGCTGTTACCATTATAGCATCGAAGGGAGCCTCTTCACGCCATCCGTATGTGCCGTCACCCACCCGGATTGCTACATTAAAATAATTAAGAGATTCAAGCAGTCTTCTTGCCCCGCTTGCAAGTGGTGCAATACGGTCGATCGAAAACACATGTTCGGCAAGTTCTGCTAATATCGCAGTTTGATATCCGGACCCCGTTCCAATTTCTAGGACTTTTTCATTACCCTTAAGTTCCATGGCTTCCGTCATGAGGGCTACAATATAAGGCTGAGATATTGTCTGTCCTCCGTCTATGGGTAGCGGGTTATCATTGTATGACTGATCTCTCAAAGCTTCATTCACGAAAAGATGGCGGGGGACCGTTTCCATAGCTTTCAACACCCGTGGATCCCTGACCCCTCTTGCCCTTATCTGGGAATCCACCATCTTCAATCTTTGTTTTAAATAGCGATCCATTATACATCTCGAAGATACTTTTTTCTGGGAGGAATCCTGTATGACTCTTCGACCCAGTGATGCCGCCGCAAACCCATCGCCTCTCTGGTTACAATCAGATAGTAATATCTCAATTTGGCATACTCTCTTGCGTGATTGAATCTGCCAATCTCTCCGTTTATTTCTTTGACTGTCTTTTGTCTCAGGGAAACAAGTCCATCATTATAGACTTCTCCGGACTTTTCAACGATAGAACGGTAACTTTTCAGCCGCTCTTCAATTCCCTGCTCAATTATCCTCACTTTTTCAATGGCGGCTGATAGTTTTTCGCCCGCGCGGCCGAGGACTTCCGCCCTCTCCTTCATCATTTCTTCACGCAGGATATTTTCCGGATCCTTTTGCCTGTTTGCCTTCAGCATAACAATTATACCTATCGTATAAATTTATCATTAAATCATAATATTTTCAATACAAAAGGCCTCTCATAAAGACATGACAAATTTCCTTTTCACAAAGCCGCTAAAGTTTCGCTTTACAGTATTATAATACTTTGCTTAAAATTAACCATCTCCGCTCATTCTGTCAAAGCCGGAGAATCCTTAATATACCAAGGGAGAAAAGCACCGTGTCGGATGCCCGATTTGTCATGTCTCGTGCCGTAAGGTATGCCTACCAGGAAGGAAAAAACGATGAGACATTCCCTCCCCTTGTTCTATTTAATCCCGAGGGGCGACCTGTGGGAAGGTTGAAAAAAGGAGATGCCGTTATATTTTATAATGTGAGAGGAGAGAGGGAAATAGAACTTACGAAAAGCCTTACGGATGTCGGATTCGATAAATTCCCCGTAGAAAAGGGCATGACACTTCACTTCTCCACCATGATTGAATATTACAGAGAGAACAATATCCACGTTGCCTTCCCTCCGGAAGTCGTTATTGAAGACACACTAAGTGAAATCATAGCACGACACAACCTCAGGCAGGCAAAAATTACGGAAGCCGAAAAGGCACCCCATATTACCTACTTTCTCAACGGTAAAAAAAATGAGATCCTGCCTGGTGAAGAAAGGGTAGTTGTTCCTACCAGAAAAGACATCACTCTTTTTGACGAAGCGCCGGAAATGTCCATCGATGCCATAACAGAGCAAACCATAGATAAAATACGTGACCCATCATTTAATTTCATATTCGTAAACTTCCCCAATGTAGATGTCGTCGGTCACATCGAAAATGAACCGGCTATCATCCGCGCCGTCGAGGCAGTGGATAAATGTACAGGACGTATTGTCGAAGAGGCTATAAAAGAAGGGCTTATAGCCATAGTCACTGCCGATCATGGAACTGTTGAAAACTGGCTGTTTCCAGACGGCACTATCGATACAGGACATACCACAAGCCCCGTGCCTTTCATCCTCGTTGATCAGAATAGAAAAAACATATCTCTGCGTAAGGGCGGAGAGCTGGCGGATGTTGCCCCCACAGTCTTAGACCTCATGGATATCCCCAAACCGGTACGAATGACAGGAAGTTCATTAATAGAAAACCTCTCCTTAAAAAACAGAAATAAGAGTCGTGTTATCATTCTGATCCTTGACGGCTGGGGAGAAAACAGCTCTATTACGGGAAACATGATCGCCCGCGCCCATACGCCTGTCATGGACAGGCTTAAAAAAATGTACCCCCATACCTTATTGGCGGCTGCCGGAGAATCGGTAGGTCTCGCACCGGGGACGGTAGGCAATTCGGAGGCCGGACATCTGCACATAGGGGCAGGGAGAAGGATTTATTCGGACAGTGTAATAATCGACCGTTCCATTGCAGACGGATCATTCTTTCACAACGAAGCGTTTCTTCACGTAATCCGTGCGGCGAAAAGCGCGGGCAATGCGCTTCATCTCCTGGGTATTGTCTCATTCTTCAGTTCTCATGGCTCTATCAATCATCTTTTCGCCTTGATGGACCTTGCAAAGCAGGAAGGGATCAAGGATGTTTTTATTCATGCCATGCTCGGCAGGCGGGGAGAAGCGCCCGAGAGCGGGGCAAACTATATTGAGAAAGTTGAAAGAAAGGCTGAGGAGATCAATCTGGGAAAGGTTGTCTCAGTTATCGGCAGGTACTGGTCAATGGATCGGGAAGAAAACTGGGACAGGATTGAAAAAACATACCGCATGCTTGTCTACGGGGATGGAACCCCTGTGGCGGAAAGGAGCTGAGTCATGGAAGTAAAAATCAACAATTCCACACTGGCCCTCGTCGAAGGAGATATAACAATAGAAGAAACGGACGCCATTGTAAATGCCGCCAACTCGAGACTCGCGGGAGGCGGAGGGGTGGACGGCGCCATACACCGGGCCGGCGGACCATCCATCATGGCAGAGTGTCGCAAGATCGGAGGATGTCCCACAGGACAAGCGGTCATCACCACCGGGGGAAATCTCAAGGCAAAATTTGTCATCCACACTGTGGGGCCCGTTTACCAGGGAGGCGCAAAGGGTGAGGCAGCACTTCTGAAAAGCGCGCATCTTGAGAGTCTCAAACTCGCTTCGGCAAGGCAGCTGAAAAGCGTAGCCTTCCCTGCCATAAGCACCGGCGTTTATGGTTATCCCGTAAATGAAGCTGCCCACATTGCCCTGAAAACAGTCATCGATTATTTAAAAGAGCACAGCGATATTGAGCTGGTACGTTTCGTCCTCTTCGGACGCAAAACATATGACACCTTCGCTGAAGAACTAAAAAAATTAATATAGAAATTAATCGCGGGGTATGTCATACAATTTGACCTGAACATGAAACTGTGTAAGGAAAAGCTATGCGTAGAAGAGGCAAACAGGCAAACCTTCAAAGACTTGGAAGTGTCCTTCAGGGCGTCCTGAAAAAGCATAATATCAGCTTCGACCCCGAGGAACAGCGTCTGCATGAAGTCTGGCATAAAGCAGTGGGCCCGCAGATCTCAGTACAGACCCGCCCTGAAAAGCTCAGGAGAAATACCCTGTTCGTTAAAGTTTCTTCTTCCGTGTGGATGCAGCAGCTTCATAATCTTAAGGCTGAAATCATTGAAAAATTCAATCAACATATAGGGAAGGAATTAGTAAAGAACGTCCATTTTTCCATTGGCGAGATACCATCCACCCTGCCGGAGAAATTATATCCCGGGTTGTTTTCCCCGGAGACTTATCCCCTGAAGGACAAGGAGAAGAAATTGATCGAAAAGAGTATCTCTTCCATTGCAGATAAGGACTTGAAGGAAATCCTGAAAAGGGTAATGACGAAAAATATCATCCGGCGGCGTTTTTCGGGGACAAGGAAACCTCCCTGAAAATGCGGGTCATTGCCTCCGTATATTTGCTGCCCTCAGAATAGATAAACAGAGGCGGCATGACCTCCAGCTCTTCGCGCCCGCTTTTTATACCTTCCACCAGGATAAATTCTCCGCGTGAAGCATCATGCGAATGTACTATTCTCATTCTCTTCGGCTCGATGCCGGAAATTCTCATCGAAGATAAAAGCTCCACCATCCTGGCCGCAGGATATATGATATAAGTGCGTCCCGATTTTTTTAAAACATATTCCGCTGCTTTGAGAAAATCTCGCAGTGTTGCCCTAATCTCGTGACGCGCTATAGATTTTTGATCACTCGGATTGATTCTGCCTGATTTCAGTTTTCTATACGGAGGATTAAAGACGGCCACGTTAAAGGATTTTGAAGCAACGAGGGTTTCAATGTTCCTGACGTCACCCCGGCAGATAACAACCTTCTCATGAAGTTTATTTAACTGAACGCTCCGTTTTGCCATATCAACCAGTTCTTCCTGAATATCAACACCGACGACCTTGCCGCATTCTTTTCTCTGCGCCAGAATGATGGCAATCACACCGCTGCCCGTCCCCAGGTCAATAATGGCGTCTCCTTTTTTGAGACTAATAAAATGGGCCAGGAGGAGGGCATCAACGGAAAACCGGTATCCCTTCTTTTTCTGAAAAATTCTGATCCGGCCTCCAAGGAGTTCATCAACCGTTTCCCCTTCCCTTCTTAACGCTGAAACGTCAGTACCGGT
>Ga0335070_10000230_pt1 | contig 63971 bp, 65 predicted proteins | sample Lox_Sample_13_FD_206722 | JGI IMG/M metagenome (GOLD analysis project Ga0335070, IMG submission 206722) | Soil microbial communities from Loxahatchee National Wildlife Refuge, Florida, United States - Lox_Sample_1.3 | ecosystem: Environmental > Terrestrial > Soil > Wetlands | place: USA...
ACGGCTAGAGCCGATCCAGCCAGGCAGGCAAGTGAAGGGGGTCACCCAACCCCTCCACGCAGAACCCCGTCCCTAGCCCCCCCGGTCGCCGTCTTCGGCTTCCGCGACCTCGGCACGTATGCGGTCCAGCGCCCGCCGCAGGATCCGTGAGACGTGCATTTGGGAGTGGCCGATCTGCTCGGCGATCTGGGACTGGGTGAGGTCGTCGACGAAGCGCAGTTTGAGCACTGTCCGCTCGCGCTCGTCGAGATGGGGGAGGACCTCCTCGAGGGCGAGTTTGTCCTCGACCAGCTCGTAGCCCTGGTCCTCGTCGCCGATCCACTCCGCTGCCGTCGATTCCTCGTCGTCGTTGCCGACCGGGCGGTCGAGCGAGAGCGGCCGGCGGTTGTGGCTCGCCTCGAGCACCTCGAGCACGTCGGTCGGGTCCAGCTCCAGCCGCTCGGCGATCTCGCCGACCGACGGTGAGCGCTGCAGCTTCACCGTCAGCTCAGAGATCGCTTTGTCGACTTCGGCCATGCGGTCGTGCAGGCCGCGCGGCACCCGCACGGTCCAGACGCGGTCGCGGAAGTGGCGCTTCAGTTCGCCGAGGATCGTCGGTGAGGCGAAGGCGGCGAAGGGCGTCCCGCGCGAGGGGTCGAAGCGATCGATCGCGTTGACCAGGCCGAGGCTGGCGACCTGGAAGAGGTCGTCGAAGGACTCGCTGGCGCCGCGGTAGCGCAGCGCCAGGTTCTTGGCGAAGGGCAGGTAGCGGCGCACCAGCTCCTCCCGGATCGCCGGGCTGCGCTCGGCTTCGAAGCGGCGCCACAGCTCGCGCTCGCCGGCCAGCCCCTCGGCGTGGAGGTCTGCCTCGGTCACCTGGTTCTCGTCGTTGCTGCTAGCTGCCATCGATTCAAGGTCCGCACGCCGGATTGTCACACCGGCGCCGCCCTGGGGGCCCGAATCGGCTGTGCAGCGCCCGGCGGCCCATCGGGCCGGCCTTGTCACACGATAGCGGCGGGAGCGTCGCCGCCCCTCGTCACGTCCCCCGGCGCGATTTGCCCGCGCGGCAGCCGCTTGGCACGTCCTTCGCCGATCGCCTGCCGCAGCGCCTCGCTGAAGCGGCCCGGGCCCCAGTAGCGGGCGCCGACCCGCCGCCGCAGCTCGCGGCGATTGGCGCTGCCGCGGTCCTGCAGGGCATGGGCGATGATCTCGACCTCGCGGTCGAGCGGTACCGCCGGATGCGGACCGCTGATCGACATCGCCCGTGCCGAGGAGAGCGGACCGGGCCCCGGGCGGAAGCGCTCGCTGGGCCGTATCGGGCGCCGCGGGGGCACCGGTTCACGCGGTTCGCCCCCCTCGCCCTCCTCCTCGGTCTGGCCCTCCGCGGTCAGCGGCTCGGCGACCTCCTCGAGCTGTTTCTGCTCGGCCTTGACCCCGAAGGCGAGCTCGGCGATGCCGCCGATCGCCATCACCACGGCGCCGATGAAGAAGCCGATCGCGACCGCGCTCTGCTTGCCGGTGTTGATCAGATGTCCGAAGAGCAGCGGGCCGACGATGCCGCCGGCGGCGGTGCCGACCGCGTAGAAGAAGGCGATCGAGAGCGCCCGCGTCTCCATCGGGAAGATCTCCGAGACGGTCAGGTAGGCGGAGCTGGCGCCGGCCGAGGCGACGAAGAAGATCGCCATCACGAAGGCCATGAACGACCAGGTAGTGAGCCCTTCGCCGAGCAGGAAGGCGCCCAGCACCCCGGTCAGCACCGCCGAGACGAGATAGGTGCCGGCGACCATCGGTTTCCGCCCGACGGTGTCGAAGAGGCGCCCGAGGGTCAGCGGCCCGAGGAAGTTGGAGACCGCGAAGAGCGCGATGTAGAGGGGGATGGTGCCGGAGCCGACGTTGAAGAATTCGCCGAGCAGGGTGCCGAGGTCGAAGGTGACGGCGTTGTAGAGGAAGGCCTGGCCGACGAACAGGGAGAGGCCGAGGGCGGTGCGTCGCGGGTATTTAGAGAAGGCGGTGCGGGCGATCTCGCGGAACGGGATCCGCTTGCGCGGATGGACGACGATCGAGTCGTCGACCGCGGGCAGCTCCTCGCCGGTCTCCTCGCGCACGTCCTCCTCGATCCCGGCGACGATCTCCTCCGACTCCTTCTCGTGGCCGTGGATGAAGAGCCAGCGCGGGCTCTCGGGCACGTTGCGGCGGACGATCAGGATCCCGACTCCGAGCGCGGCGCCGATCCCGAAGGAGAGGCGCCAGCCGAAGTCGGCGGCGAACAGCGCCGTGTCGAGGAAGAAGACGGCGGCGAGGGCGCCGCCGGCAGCGCCCAACCAGTAGCTGCCGTTGATCATCAGGTCGACGCGGCCGCGGACCCGGGCCGGGATCAGCTCGTCGATCGCCGAGTTGATCGCCGCGTACTCGCCGCCGATGCCGGCGCCGGTGAAGAAGCGGGCGGCGTAGAAGTACCAGGCGGTGAAGGAGAAGGCGGTGGCGACGGTCGCCGCGATGTAGAGCGTCAGGGTGAGGAGAAACAGCTTCTTGCGGCCGAAGCGGTCGGTGAGCTGACCGAAGAAGAGGGCGCCGAGGCAGGCTCCGCCGACGTAGAAGGCGGCCGCGGTGCCGATCTGGCTGGCATCGAGGGCGATGCCGCTGCCGTGTTCGGTGAGGCGGTCGCCGACGCTGCCGACGATCGTCACCTCGAGCCCGTCGAGGATCCAGACCGTGCCGAGGCCGATCACGACCATCCAGTGAAAGCGCGACCATGGCAAGCGGTCGAGCCGAGCCGGGACCTCGGTCTCGATCGTCCCGCGCGCCGCGGCTTCGGTTCCCTCCATGTCTCTCCGGTTCCCGATCTGAGAGCGATCAACCATCTCGGCCCAACTTTGGCTCTCCGGCACCGGCCTGTTTTCAGGCCAGGGCCACGGGTAGCTTTCGAGAATGGGAGCAGGCTCGTTTCGCCGCACCGCAGTGCTGGGGGCCGCTCTCGCGGTCGCCGCGGCGCTGCTCGCGGCCCCGGCCGTCGCCTCCGCGATCGGTGGCGTCCCGGGAACCCGCCACTGGCGCCCGCCGCCGCGGACTGCGGCCTGGCAGTGGCAGTTGCAGGGCAAGATCGATCCGAGCTTCAAGGCCTGGGTCTACGACGTCGACGGCTTCGAAGCGACGAAGGGCGACGTGCGCGCCCTGCACCGGCACCGGCGGCGCGCGGTCTGCTACCTCGACGTCGGCAGCTGGGAGAGATTCCGGCCCGATGCCGGCCGCTTCCCGCGCTCGGTCATCGGTCGCCGCTACGAAGGCTTCCCCAACGAGCGCTGGCTCGACGTCAGCCGCTTCCAGCTCTTCGCCAAGCCGCTCGAAGCGCGGATTCAGATGTGCGCGCGCAAGCGCTTCGACGCGGTCGAGCCCGACAACCTCGCCGGCTGGGAAAACAAGACGGGGTTCGACATCAGCCGTGCCGACCAGCTCCGCTTCAATCGTTGGATCGCCCGCCAGGTCCACGCCCGCGGCATGGCGGTGGCGCTGAAGAACGACCCCCGTCAGGTCCGCCAGCTCGTCGGCGACTTCGACTTCGCGATCGTCGAGGAGTGCTTCCAGTACCACGAATGCGGCTTCTACAAGCCGTTCATCGACCGCGACAAGGCCGTCTTCGAGGCCGAGTACGAACTCGATCCCGACCAGTTCTGCCCGGCGGCCGAAGCGCTCGGCTTCAGCGCGATCCGCAAGTCCTACGACCTCTTCGCCCGTCCCTGGGAACCTTGCGACCCGCTCGAACCATGAGCGGCGGGTTAATCTCGGGGCGAGCGGCAACCGCGAGCGCCTAAGGAGAAGAGATGGGATTCGACCAATACCACGAGCCACCGGAGGAGCTCTCGGCGGAGACCCGCAGCTTCGCCCGGATCTGCGCCTCCCTGGAAGAGGAGTGCCAGGCGATCGGCTGGTACCAGCAGCGACTCGCGGTCGAGCCCGACAGCGAGGCGCGGGCGATCATGGAAGACGCCCAGGGCGAGGAGTTCAAGCACTTCGCGATGAACCTCGAGTACCTGTTGCGGCGCACGCCGCGCTGGCGGGCGATCGCCGAAGGGGTCCTCTTCCAGGAGGGCGACGTCGTCGAGCACGGCGAGGCCGCCGAGGCCGCATCCGAGGGCGAGGATGACGATTCGGGCGAGGCGGTCGGCGCGGCTGACGGTTCGCTTGGCATCGGCAGCCTGAGGGGAGAGCAGCAGTGAACCACCTTCTGCGCCAGCTGGCGCCGATCTCCGAGGCCTCCTGGGAGCTACTCGACGAGGAGGCGCGCGAGCGCCTGCGCGGCCCGCTCGCCGCCCGCCGCCTGGTCGACTTCGCCGGACCGCTGGGCTGGGAGCACTCGGCGACCAACCTCGGCCGGGTCGAGGAGGTGGCCGCCCCCAACGGCGGCGGCGTCAGCGCCCTGCGCCGCCGGGTGCTGCCGCTGGTCGAGCTGCGCGCCGACTTCTCGATCTCCCTCGCGGAGCTGCGCGACGGCGACCGCGGCGCTGTCGACGTCGAGCTGGCGCCGCTCGACGGGGCGGCGAAGCAGATCGCGATCTGCGAGAACGTCGCCGTCTTCCACGGTTGGGAGGGCGCCGGCATCGCCGGCGTCGCCGAGGCTTCGCCGATCGGGGCCGAGCCGCTCGGGGCCTCGGCCGAGGAATACCCGCGCTCGGTCGCCCGCGCCGTCGAGGCTGTCCGCCAGGGCGGGGTGGAGGGGCCCTACGGGCTCGCCCTCGGTCCCGACGAGTACACCCGCGTGATCGAGACCGCCGAGCACGGCGGCTATCCCCTGCGCGACCACCTGGCGAAGATCCTCGAGGGCGGTCCGATCGTCTGGGCGCCAGGGGTGACCGGCGGCGTCGTGATCAGCCTTCGCGGCGGCGATTTCCTCTTCGAGTCCGGCCAGGACCTCTCGATCGGCTACAGCCACCACGAGGCAGAGGCGGTCCACCTCTACCTCGAGGAGAGCTTCTCCTTCATCGTCGCCACGCCGGAGGCAGCAGCGCCGCTCAGCTAGCTGGCGACTTGAAGTGCAGCATCTCGACCTTCGAGAGCATCCCGGTCTCGTCGCTGGTCGCCAGCCGCGCCGACGATTCGGCCTGGATCTCCAGCACCCGGTCGAGCGTCTCGCTCAGCAGCGTCTTGACGTCCTCCCAGCCCTGCTTGTCGACGACCATCGGCGAGCGGCTGACGTGGAGGTCCTCCATCTCGTAGAGGGTGCCGGTGTTGGCCGCCTCGCGGATGTCCTGGAAGATCGATTTCAGGATCGCGTCGTAGATGCCCGGTCGCAGGACCTCCGGCAGTCGTGACCATTCGGCGTCGCTGAGGAACTGACGGCGAGTGGCACGGTAGAAATGCTCGGTGGCGCCGCGGCGCTGCTTGGTGTCGACCAGCTCGATGCAGTCGTATTTCTCCAGCACGCGCACGTGATAGGCGACCAGGTTGAGGCTCTGGTCGAGCTCCTGGGCGAGCAGGTTGGGGCTGGCGACGCGCTCGTTGAGGATGATCAGTATCTGCACCCGCAGCGGATGTGCGAATGCTTTGGCGACGAGTTGTTCGACGCCGTCTTTCTGTTGGGTCTTGGCTCTTGGCACGGGGTGTCCTTCGGTCGTTGGTTCAGGTAGCGGCCGAGGTGTCCAACTTTAGCGTCAGAAACTCAAGAATTTCACAACGTTGCCGTTTTCCTCGTTTATTGCCAAGTTTTTGAGATTCTGCACTTGATTGCTGTAAAGAATTAAAGTATTCATATCTTGTCGTTCCGGGAATCGAGCGGCCAGGGCACGGAATGGGGCCCTGTGAGGGGATCGAGGGGAGGTGTGCTGGATGGAGATGCAGGTGATGCATGCTGGAGTTACGCCGGTGGCGATCGCGAAGGGGTCCTGAGCCCGCGCCGGGGGACGGCGATGACGTGGCAGGCTTAAGCGGTGGCTCCTTGGAAGCTGCCCGCTCTCGTCGCCGGGATCGCCGTCCCCGTGGTCGCCGCGTTCTACCTCGGTGGCCCCGGCCTCGGGGTCACCATCGGGGCGCTGGCGGCGGTGGCGATCGTGATCGCCGCCGCCCGCGCCCGTCCCACGGGGGCGATCGGCAGGCCGCCGACCCCGGCCTCGCGGCGACGCCTCCTGCTCGTCGTCACGCGACCGCTGGAGGACCCTGACGCGATCGCCTCGATCGCCGCCGACGCCGCCGGCGGGGAGGAGGGGCCGGGCGCCGACGTCCTCGTCCTGGCGCCGGCGCGCCTCGGCTTCCTCGATCGCTGGGCCTCCGACCTCGAGGCCGGTCGCCGCGAGGCGCAGCGCAACCTCGTGCTCAGCGTCGCCTCGCTGGCGGCGGCCGGGGTGGCCGCCGAGGCCCGTGTCGGCGACGAGGACCTGGTCCAGGCGGTCGAGGACACGATCGGCGTCTTTGCTGCGACCGAGGTCGTGCTCATCACCGGCGGGGACCGGGCGGACCCCGGCGCCGCTGCGGCGACGGCCGAGCTGGAGCGGCGCCTGCAGACGAGCTTTCGCCGCCTCGTGGTCAGCGATCGAGCAGCTCGCTGAAGCGCAGCGCCGCACGGGTCGGGATCGCGAAGCCCTCGTTGTTGTGGAGGAGGCCGGCGCCGACCAGGTCGCGGACGGCGCGTTCGACCGAGTCGCGCTCGGCGAAGGGCGCGTCCTCGCCCGCCACCTCGCGCACCAGTTCGGCAAGTGTCAGCAGGGTCGGGTGCAGGTCGAGGACCAGTTGCAGCACAGCCGACTCGGTGGCGATGTCGCCCTCCCGCGTGCTCCAGCTCTCCTCTCCCGGCGTCATCGTCTTCCTGCTTGGCCCAAGTCGGTCAGTGGGCCGGAGTCTCCCCCGGTGTCTCGCCATCCCCCTCGTCGATCGCGAGGATCTCGCGCGCCCAGGGCACTTCCACAGAGGCTCTGTAGAAGTGCTGTACCGAGCCGTGGATCGGTTCGGTGGAGACGAGCGCGACCGCCTCGCAGTCGGCAAGGACGCGGACGTGGTAGCTGACGTTGCTGAGCGGGTGCTCGAGCCTGTTCGACAGCTGGCTGGGGCTGATCGGCTCCTCTACCTCCATCACCCGCAGGATCTGCCGCCGCAGCGGGTGGCGCAGGGCGGCGAGCAGGGCTCTTTCTTGTTCGTGGCGGTCTCTCGGTGGCATCGCCGCGACAATATAAAGCAAACGAAACGTTTTGTCTGTCGATCTTGCGTCTGAGTCAAAGAGTGACGCCCCCGTACCAAGGAGCACGGGCCGTCGGAGTCAGAAACGAGGGCGCGTGGACGGGCCGGGTGACCCTCTGTCAAAGACCGTCGCGCAGCTGGGCCGGGGCTAGGGCGCAAACGGCCGCACTGGAGCCTTTGTCAGAGGGTCACCCGGCCCGTCCTTCCGAGGGCTCGGTTCAGGCGACGAGGGCGACGGTTTCCGTGGGCGGGGTGTGCTCCAGGGACAGCACCGAAGAACGCCCTTGGTCCGCTCTAACCGCGGACGCCGCCCATCTCGGAGAAGACGGCGGTGACGCCGCCGTCTTCGCGCTGCTCGTCGGCGATCACGTGGGAGACGGCGTTGATCAGCGCCAGGTGGGTGAAGGCCTGGGGGAAGTTGCCGAGGTGGCGTCCCGATTCGGCCTCCAGCTCCTCGGCGAAGAGGTCGAGCCAGCCGGCCGCCTCGAGCAGTCGCTCGCAGAGCTCGCGCGCCCGCTCGCGCTCGCCGATCTCCGAGAGCGCCGAGACCAGCCAGAAGGAGCAGATCAGGAAGGTGCCCTCCTTGCCGTGCAGGCCGTCGTCGGTTTCGTCGACCTTGTAGCGGAGGACGAGCCCGTGCTCGGTCAGTTCGGAGGCGATCGCGTCGACGGTCGTCCGCAGCCGCGGATCGTCGGGCGGCAGGAAGCGCAGCAGCGGGATCAGCAGGCAGGAGGCGTCGAGCGCGTCGGTGTCGTAGTGCTGGCGGAAGACGCCGTCGCGGCAGCCGCGCTCGAGGATCTCGGCATGGAACTCGTCGGCCTTCTGCTGCCAGCGCGTCGCCAGCTCCTCGTTGCCGACGCCGCGCGCGAGCCGCGCCCCGCGGTCGACCGCGACCCACATCATCAGCTTCGAGGAGACGTAGTGCTGGGGCTCGCCGCGGGACTCCCAGATCCCCTGGTCGGGGTGGGGCCAGGCGTCGATCGCGGCCTCGACCTGGTAGCCGACCAGCTCGCGATCGGCTTTCGTGCCGCGCCCACGGAGTGCTTTTTCGTGCAGGTATACGGAGTCGAGCAGGGCCCCCCAGACGTCGTTCTGGCGCTGGTCGTAGGCCCCGTTGCCGATCCGCACCGGCTGGGCGCCGCCGTAGCCGGAGAGGTGGTCGAGCGTCCTCTCGGTCAGCGTCTTCTCGCCGCCGATCCCGTACATGATCTGCAGGTCCGGGTGGTCGCGGCAGACCTGGACGATGAAGCGCATGAAGTCGCGCGCCTCGTCGTCGAAGCCGAGCGTGTGCAGGGCCCAGAGGGTGAAGGTCGAGTCGCGAATCCAGCTGAAGCGGTAGTCCCAGTTGCGCTCGCCGCCGGGCGCCTCCGGCAGCGAGGTGGTGGGGGCGGCGACGATCGCCCCCGTCGGGGTGTAGGTGAGCCCCTTGAGGACGAGCGCCGAGCGCTGCAGGTGGATCCGCCAGGGGTGATCGGGGAACTCGCCGTGGCGCAGCCAGGCGCGCCAGAACTCTTCGGTCGAGTCGAGCCGCTCGAGCGCCTCCGGGGCGCTTCGCGGGCCGCCGATGCCGCCGTCGCCCCAGCTGACCGAGCAGAAGCCGGTCTCGTCCTCGCGCAGCTTCAGCCTGCCCCGGACGGTCCCGCCCTCGACGCTCAGCTCCATGTCGGAGGTCAGCCGCAGCTCGGTCCCGTCCGCCGCGGTGGCGGCCGCCTCGCCCAGCTCGCCGCCGCTCCAGGCCGCTTCCTCGGCGCCGTAGCCGAAGCGCGGCAGGCACTCCATCTCCATCTCGACCTCGCCGTCGATGCAGGTCATCGTCCGCAGCAGCGAGCGGTCGGACTCGTGCGCGTTGCGGGGGCGGCCGCTGCCTTCGTCGGCGACCCACTCGGCGATCGTCAGCGCGTCATGGACGACGACCCAGCCGGTGTCCGTGACCCAGGTCGTCTCGATCACCAGCGTGCCCGGCTCGTAGCGGCGGCTGATCGGCACGATCACGCCCTTCGGCTTCAGTTTGAAGCGGCCGGCGCCGCGGTCCAGGAGCGAGGCGAAGACGCTCGGCGAGTCGAAGCGCGGGACGCAGAGCCACTCGACGGCGCCGGCGTAGGAGACGAGCGCGGCGGTGTGGCAGTCGGAGAGGAAGCCGAAGCTGCCGATGGGGGGAAAGCGGTCGTCGAGGCTGGCCACGGCTGACGGCAAGCTAGCAGCGGTCGCGGCGCTACGCTGGTCGCCGTGACCCTGCCGATCGCCCACGTTTCGGGCATCTTCGGCCCGCTCGAGCTGCTGCCGATGCTGATCGCCGCGGGCCTCTACTCGAAGCGCTCCACGACCCTTGCCGGACGAGGTCGACCGGTGCCGCTCTGGCGTCAGATCTGCTTCGCCTCCGGTCTCCTGCTGATCGCCCTGGCGCTGATCTCGCCGCTTTCAGACGTCGCCGAGGAACTGGTGATCGCCCACATGACCGAGCACCTGCTGATCGGCGACATCGCCTCGCTGCTGCTGGTGCTGGGCCTGACCGGGCCGCTGCTGCAGCCGATCCTCGCGATCAAGCTCTTCGACCGCATGCGGGTCCTCGTCCACCCGGCGATCGCCATCTCGCTGTGGGCGGTGAACATCTTCTTCTGGCACATCCCGGCGCTGTACGACGCGGCGTACGGCACCGCCGCGGTCCACTTCCTCGAGCACGCGACCTTCATCTTCTTCGGCTGCCTGGTCTGGATGCCGGTCTTCGGGCCGCTGCCGGTGCCGCAGTGGTTCACCGCCGGCTGGAAGGTCCTCTACGTGATCCTGATGCGCCTGGTCACGACCGTGCTCGGCAACATCCTCACCTGGTCGGGGACGGTGCTCTACGACCGCTACAGCGCCGGCGAGGCCCACTACGGGATCTCGGCCCTGACCGACCAGAGCATCGCCGGGATGATCATGATGATCGAGGGGACCTTCCTCGGCCTCGGTGTCCTCGCCTGGTTCTTCTTCCAGGCGGCGAAGGAGGGAATCGAGAAGCAGCGGCTGCTCGACCTCGCCTACGACCACGGCGTCGAGCTCGACCCCCAACGCGCCCAGCGCGCGGTCGCCGCCGGTCACTCGAAGCGCCTCGAGCAGCAGATCCTCGGCAGCTCCGGCGAGGAGCCAGGTGTCGCCGCTCACTAGGGCCCGGGCTTGGCTGGTGACCGGCCCGCTGGGTCGCGGCTTCGCCTTCGTCCTCGACTTTGCGGCGGCGCTGCGGACGATGCTCGCGCGGTAGGGTCAGCGACCCCATGGATACCACCGTTACCGAGCTGCCCGACTCGCGTGCGCGAGTCGAGGCCAGCGTCCCCGCCGCCGACGTAGACAAAGCCGTTTCCCGCGCCGCCCGCGGCCTCGCCCGCGAGATGCGGATGCCGGGCTTCCGCAAGGGCAAAGCGCCGCCCTCGCTGGTCGTGCAGCGGATTGGGTTCGAGGCGGTACTCGAGGAGGCGATTCGGGAGGCGCTGCCGGAGTGGTACGAACGGGCGCTGCTCGACAGCGGCGTCACCCCGATCGGCGACCCCAGCATCGAGATGGTCTCGACCCCCGAGGCCGAGGGGGAGGCGCTGGAGTTCAAGTTCGAGGTCGGCGTGCGGCCGACCGCCGAGCTCGGCGACTACAAGGGCCTGGAGGTCGGTCGCGAGGAGAAAGAGGTCGACGAGGGGGTTGTCGACACCGAGGTCGACCGCATCCGCGAGGGCTTCGCGCGGCTGGAGACGGTCGAGCGCGCCGCCGCCGACGGCGACGTCGTCCTGATCGACTTCGAGGGCCTGCTCGACGGCAAGGCGTTCGAGGGCGGCAAGGCCGAAGACCAACTCCTGACCCTGGGCTCGGGCCAGTTCATCCCCGGCTTCGAGGAGGGACTGGTCGGCGTCGCCGCGGGCGACGATCGCGAGGTCGAGGTCACCTTCCCCGAGGACTACGGGGCCGATCACCTGGCTGGCGAAGACGCCGTCTTCAAGATCAAGGTCAAAGAGGTGCGGGAGAAAGTCCTGCCCGAGCTCGACGACGATTTCGCCTCCGACGCCTCCGAGTTCGAGACGCTCGAGGAGCTGCGCGGCGACATCCGCGAGAAAGTCGGCAAAGCGCTGAACAGCCGCGCCGAGGAAGACTTCCGCATCGCCGCCGTCGACGCCGCCGTCGCCGCGTCCAAAGTGGAGGTGCCGGCCGAGATCGTCACCGCGCGGGCGACCGAACGGATGGAGAGCATGGAACGCCAGCTCGCCCAGCGCGGGATGGACCCCGCCGCCTTCCTGCAGATGCAGGGCAGGAGCCGCGAGGAGCTGATCGGGGAGTCGAAGCCGGATGCCGAGAAGGAGCTGAAGCGCGAGGCGGTCGTCACCGCGATCGCCGCCGCCGAGGAGATCGAGGTTTCCGACGAGGAGCTGGTCGAGGCGCTCGAGCACAGCGCCGAGCACGAACGGACGACGCCCGAGAAGCTGCTCGAGCGGCTGCGCCAGAACGGCCGCGAGCGGATGATCGCCGACGACATTCGCGCCCGCAAAGCGATCGACCTGATCGCCGAGGCGGCGAAGCCGATCCCGCTCGAGCAGGCCGAAGAGGCCCAGGCCAAAGCCGAGGCCGCCGAGAAGATCTGGACCCCGGAGAAGGAGTCCGAGGAGTCCGGCGAGGGGTCCGGCGGCAAGCTCTGGACCCCCGGCGAGGAGTAGCCGCGCGAGACGGGGGTGGGGGCCTGACCCGCGCACCTCCGTGGGCAGGTAGGTGTGCGGGTCAGGCCTAACTGCGGCGCGGATTGGGCGGGACGCCGGAGCTCGTCGACAACGACTGGAGAGACCTATCGATGTTGAGCTTTCCCGCGCTATGGCCGGGAAAGCTCAACATCGGTGCGATCCACCCGCCCCCAACGCAGGCGGGTCGCCCGCAGGCACGCCTGGGCGCTTCTATAGAGTGCCGAGCATGAGCCCTCTGGTCCCGATGGTGGTCGAGCAGACGTCGCGCGGGGAGCGCGCGTTTGACATCTATTCGCGCCTGCTCGGCGAGCGGATCGTGTTCCTCGGAACGCCGGTCACGGACGACATCGCCAACCTGATCGTCGCCCAGCTCCTGCACCTGGAGTCCGAGGACCCGGACAAGGACGTCAGCCTCTACATCAACTCGCCCGGCGGTTCGGTGTACGCGGGGCTGGCGATCTACGACACGATGCAGTTCATCAAGCCCGACGTGCAGACGATCTGCGTCGGCGTCGCGATGAGCATGGGCGCGCTGCTGCTCTGCGGTGGCAAGGAGGGCAAGCGGATGGCGCTGCCCAACTCGAAGATCCTGATCCACCAGGTCTCGGCCGGTTTCCAGGGACAGGCGACCGACATCGAGATCCACGCCAGAGAGATCATCGACGTCCGCCGCCGCCTCGACGAGATCATCGCCAAGCACACCGGTCAGCCGTTCGACAAGGTCACCAAAGACACCGAGCGGGACTACTTCATGAGCGCGGAAGAGGCGAAGGAGTACAACATCGTCGACCGCGTCATCGAGCACCACTGAAGCGCTCGGCCCTTCTCGCCCTCCTGATCGTCGCGGCGCTCGCCGCTCCCCTCGCCAGTGCCGCGCCCCGCGACCGCGACCGCGACGGCGGCACAGAATATCTGCGCAACGTCTTCCCGGTCAAGGGGCCGCACTGGACCCGCGGCTATATCGGCACCTTCGGCGCGCCCCGCGACGGCGGCCGCACCCACGAAGGCTTCGACATCGTCGCCAACTGCGGTACCGAGCTGGTCGCGGCGGCCACCGGCAAGGTGACCCACGTCGGCTACGACCCGGTCCTCTACGGCAACTACCTCGAAATCCACGGCGCGGGCGAAGACCGCAGCTACTTCTACGCCCACCTGATCAGGCCGCCTCTCGTCCACAAGGGCGAGGCGGTTTGGGCGGGGGAGAGGGTCGGCGCCGTCGGCAAGACCGGCAACGCGATCACCGTCGGCTGTCACCTCCACTTCGAGCTCCACGTCCACGGCGTCGCGGTCAACCCCGAACCCGAACTGCGCCGCTGGGACCGCTACAGCTGATTCAGAGCTCGAGCTCGTACTCGAGCCACTCCGAGCGCTCGGTTGGGAGGGAGTCGTAGAGGCGCTGGGCGGTGTGGTTGTCGGGGGCGGTCGACCATTCGAGCTGGACGGCTCCGCGCTCGCGGGCGACTTCGGCGGCGGCTTCGATTAGAGCTCGGCCGACACCCTTGCCGCGCACCTCGGGAACGACGAAGAGGTCGTAGAGGAGAACGGTCTCGGCGGCGAGCAGCGAGTTGTGGTGCCAGTAGAGGCAGGCGTGGCCGACGAGGCGGCCGTCGGCGCGGGCGCCGAGCAGGAGCCCCTCGTCGCTGGGGGCGAGGAAGCGGCGAAAGAAGGCGCGGTTGCGATCCTCGTCGATGTCCTCGACTTCGTAGAAGCGCTGGTAGGCCGCGATCAGCGGCAACAGCTCCTCGTACTCGGCGGCGGCGACGGGGGCGATCTCGAGCTCGGTTGGCATTGCTCCCAACCTATCGCCGACACCCCCTCCTCGCGCAAGGCCCCGACCACGGGGAGGGACGAGCGTCCAGGCGCCGTATGAGCACCTCACACCCCGGCTTCCCGCCCCCTCTAAGCTTTTGGCGAGCTGCCGGAGACCACGATCGTCCCGATAGGAGGGGATTCCCCTGGCACGTCCCACTGACTCGAACGAGCAGCTTCTCTGCAGCTTCTGCGGCAAGTCGCAGCGCCAGGTGAAAAAGCTGATCGCCGGCCCCGGCGTCTACATCTGCGACGAGTGCATCGACCTCTGCAACGAGATCATCGACGAGGAGCTGACCGCGCCGCCGGCCTTCGAGCTCGAGAACCTGCCGAAACCGCGCGAGATCCACGACGTGCTCGAGGAGTACGTGGTCGGCCAGGAGTCCGCCAAGCGCGCCCTCTCGGTCGCCGTCTACAACCATTACAAGCGGGTCCAGATCGCGCAGTCCGAAGAGACCGACGTCGAGCTGCAGAAGTCGAACATCATGATGCTGGGCCCGACCGGGTGCGGCAAGACGCTGCTGGCTCAGACGCTGGCGCGGATCCTCAACGTCCCCTTTGCGATCGCCGATGCGACGGCGCTGACCGAGGCCGGCTACGTCGGCGAGGACGTCGAGAACATCCTCCTGAAGCTGATCCAGGCCTCCGACTTCGACGTGAAGAAGGCCGAAACGGGGATCATCTACATCGACGAGATCGACAAGATCGCGCGCAAGGCCGACAACCCGTCGATCACCCGCGACGTCTCCGGCGAAGGCGTCCAGCAGGCGCTGCTGAAGATCCTCGAGGGGACCACAGCCTCGGTGCCGCCGCAGGGCGGCCGCAAGCACCCCCACCAGGAGTTCCTGACGATCGACACGACCAACATCCTCTTCATCTGCGGCGGCTCCTTCGCCGAGCTCGACAAGGTGATCGAGCGGCGGGTGGGGGACCGGGGCGTCGGCTTCGGCGCCGCGATCTCCTCGCGCGAGAAGAAGGACGCCGGCGAATGGTTCGAGCAGGTGCTGCCCGAGGACCTGATCGAATACGGCCTGATCCCCGAGTTCATCGGCCGCCTGCCGGTGATCACCGCGATCCACCAGCTCAGCCGCGACGACCTGACCACGATCCTGACCGAGCCCAAGCACGCGCTGACCCGCCAGTTCCAGCGCTTCTTCGAGTTCGACGACATCGAGCTGGTCTTCTCCGAGGACAGCCTCGAGGCGATCGCCGACAAAGCCCTGGAGCGTGAGACCGGCGCTCGCGGCCTGCGCTCGATCCTCGAGGAGACGCTGCTCGACGTCCAGTTCGAGCTGCCCTCGCGCCGCGACGTGACCAAGTGCGTGGTGACTCGGGAGACGATCAGCGAGGGCCGCCGGCCGACGCTGGTGACCGAGGCCGTCCACCAGGACATCGGCGCGGCCGAAGATCAGCTCGGCGAAGAATCTGCCTAGACTCGGCCGCGTGAACGCGGCCGACCGCAAGAAGCTCGAGGAGACGACCCGCTACGACCCGGCGGAGGTCGAGGCGCGGGTCTTCGCCGAATGGCTCGAGGGCGGCTACTTCCACCCGCCCGCCGAGGGCACGCCGGCGGATAACTTCTCGGTCGCGATCCCGCCGCCGAACGTGACCGGCGCGCTGCACATGGGCCACGCGCTGAATGGCTCGATGCAGGACGCGCTGGTGCGGCTGAACCGGATGCGGGGCCGCAACTCGCTCTGGATTCTGGGCACCGACCACGCCGGGATCGCGACCCAGGCGGTGGTCGAGAAAGAGCTGCGCAAGGAAGGGAAGACGCGCCACGAGCTCGGCCGCGAGGCCTTCGTCGAGCGGGTCTGGGAGTGGAAAGCCGAGTACGGCTCGCGGATCGTCGAGCAGTACAAACGGCTCGGCGCCTCCTGTGACTACGAGCGCGAGCGCTTCACCCTCGACGCCGACTATGTGCGCGCCGTCTACCGCGTCTTCAAGCAGCTCTTCGACAAGGGCTACGTCTACCGCGACAACTACATGGTCAACTGGGACCCGGGCTCGCGCTCGGCGATCTCCGACCTCGAGGTCGAGAACCGCGAGGTCGAGGACGTCCTCTACTCGATCGACTACCCGGTCGAGGGCTCCGACCGGGTGCTCACCGTCGCCACGGTGCGGCCGGAGACGATGCTCGCCGACACCGCCGTCGCGGTGAACCCTGGTGACGAGCGCTACGCCGACCTCGTCGGCCAGTTCTGCCTGCTGCCGCTGGTCGGCCGCCGGCTGCCGATCATCGCCGACGAGCACGTCGACGTCGAGTTCGGGACCGGGGCGCTGAAGATCACCCCGGGCCACGACGTCAACGACTTCGAGATCGGCCGCAGGCACGGGCTCGAGGAGCTCTCGGTGATCGGCGAGGACGGCCGCATGACCGAGGAGGCTGGTGAGTACGCGGGGATGACGATCGCCGAGGCGCAGGCCGCGGTGGTCGAGGCGCTGCGCGCCGAGGGCCGCCTCCGCGACGAGCAGCCCTACCTGCACTCGGTGCCCTTCTCGCACCGCTCCGGCGAGCGGATCGAGCCGCTGATCTCGCTGCAGTGGTTCTGTCGGATGGACGAGCTGGCGAAGCCGGCGATCGAGGTGGTTGAACGCGACGAGGTCAGCATCACTCCCTCGCAGTGGAAGCGGGTCTACCTCGACTGGATGCGGGAGATCCGGCCCTGGTGCGTCTCCCGTCAGCTCTGGTGGGGCCATCGCATCCCGGTCTGGTACTGCGATCCCTGCGAAGAGACTTTTGTCGCCGAGCAGGCGCCCGAGCGCTGCGGCTCCTGCGGCGGCGAGCTGCGCCAGGAGGAGGACGTCCTCGACACCTGGTTCAGCTCGGCGATCTGGCCCTTCGCGACGCTCGGCTGGCCGGACGAGACGCCCGAGTTGCGCGCCTTCTACCCGACGAGCTTCCTCACCACGGCGCGCGAGATCCTCTTCCTCTGGGTGGCACGGATGATCATGACCGGGCTCGAGTTCGTCGGCGACGTCCCCTTTCGCGACGTCTACGTCCACTCCGTGATCCAAGCCCGCGACGGGCGGCGGATGTCGAAGAGCCTCGGCACCGGGATCGACCCGCTCGAGGAAATCGACGTGCACGGCGCCGACGCGCTGCGCTTCGGGTTGCTGGCGATGTCCTCGACCCAGGACGTGCGCTTTTCCGACGCCAAGGTCGAGCAGGGTCGCGACCTGGCCAACAAGCTCTGGAACGCGAGCCGCCTGATCCTGCTCGGCGCCGCCGAGGGCGTCGAGCCGGCGCCGCGGCCGACCTGCGTCGAGGACCGGTGGTTCCTTTCCCGTCTCGAGCGGACGATCGCCTCGGTCACCGAGAAGCTCGAGGCCTACGACTTCGCCCACGCCGTCCAGGAGGCCTACTCCTTCTTCTGGCGCGATCTCTGCGACTGGTACTTGGAGATCGTCAAGCCGCGTCTCTACGACGGGGAGGAGGAGGTCTCGGCGACGCTGCTCTACGCGCTCGAACGCGTCCTCGCCCTGCTGCACCCGACGATGCCGTTCGTCAGCGAGGAGATCTGGTCCTTCCACCCGGCGCGTGAGGGCCACCTCGTCGTCCATGCCTTCCCGGTGGCCGACGAATCGCTCTTCGACGAGGCGGCCGAGGCCGACGTCGAGTCGGGGATCGGGCTGACCCAGCGGCTGCGCGCCTGGCGCGACCTCGCTGGGGTCCCGGCCGGAGCGATGCTGGCGGCGGCGATCGACGGCGTCGAGCCGCCCGGCTTCGTCGCCCGCCTCTCGCGCTTCGAGTTCGACGGGGTCGGCTCCGAGCCGGTGGCGGCGGTCGGTCCGGTCCGCGTTCTCGCCTCCGAGCAGCTCGACGGCGCGGCGGTCGCGGCGCGCTTGGACAAGCGTCGCGAGGAGCTGCGCGCCGAGGTCGAGCGGGCAGAGCGCAAACTCGGCAACGAGGGCTTCGTCGCCAAGGCGCCGGCCGAGGTGGTCGAGGAGGAGCGGGGCAAGCTCGAGCGCTACCGCGCCGAGCTCGCCGAGCTCGGCTAGTGGCCTTCGACCCGGACGCTTACCTCGATTCGCTGGAACCGGTCGGCTGGCGCCTCGGCCTGGAGCGGATGCACCGGCTGACGACGGCGCTGGGGCTGCCCCAAAACCGCTTCGCCTCCGTCCACGTCGTCGGCACCAACGGCAAGTCCTCGGTGACCCGGATGACGGCGGCGCTGCTGGAAGCGCACGGGGTCAGCGCCGGCGCCTGCATCTCGCCGCACGCCGAGCGCTGGTCGGAGCGGACCCTGGTTCGCGGCGAGGAGATCGCCGCTGACGCCTGGGCGGCGGCGGTCGAGGCCGTTGCCCGGGCCGCAGAAGGGGTCAACCGGACGCTCGAGGAGGGCGAGGCGGTGACCCAGTTCGAGGCGGCGACGGCGGCCACCTTCGTCGCCCTCGCGCGGGCTCGGGTCAAGGCGGCGACGATCGAGGCCGGGCTGGGGGGGAGGCTCGACGCGACCAACACGATCCCCTCCCAGGTCACCGTGCTGACCTCGATCGGACTCGACCACACCGAGTGGCTGGGGGAGACCGAGCTCGAGATCGCGGCCGAGAAGCTCGCCGTGCTCCGCGACCAGACGACGCTCGTCGTCGGCCGCCTCTCGCCCGAAGTCGAGGAGCTCGCCGAGCGGGTTGCGGCGGAGCGGGGGGCGCGGCTGCTGCGCGCCCCGGAGGACCCGGGGACGGAGATCGAGCTGCGGGCGCCGGGTCGCTTCCAGCGCCGCAACTTCGCCCTCGCGATGACTGCCACCGAGGCCTTTCTCGGCGAGCTCGACCGAGGGCGGGCAGCCGCCGTCGCCGCCGGTGTCGTCGTGCCCGGTCGCCTCGAGCGGATCGCCGAGCAGCCGCCGACCTACCTCGACGCCGCCCACAACCCGGCCGGCGTCGCCGCCCTCGCCGAGGCGCTGCCGGCCGTGCTCGGCGGCCGCCGCCTCGTTGCCTGCCTCGCGGTTCTCGCCGACAAGGACGCGGCGGCGATGGTCGCCGAGCTGGCGCCGCTGCTCGATCGCGCCGTCTGCACCGAGATCCCACCGGCGGCGCTGGAAGGCCATGGGCGTCCCGGGGCACGCTCGCACCCGGCCGCCGAGCTGACCGCCGCCTGCGAGGCCGCCGGCGTCGCCGCCGAGGCCGAGCCGGACCTCGCCGCGGCGCTGCGCCGCGGCTCGGAGCTGGCCGCTGCGTCGCCCCCAGGGGTCCTGCTGGTCACCGGCTCCCATTACGCGATCGGGCCCGCCCGTGCCGCGCTGGGACCTCGGGCCGGGTCCGAAACGTAGAACGACTGTGCGAGGATTTCGTCATGGACCGCGGCGCCGGATCGCAATTGCTCTCGATGATGGGCTTGGTCGCCGCTGTGGTCGCGATCGTGATCCTGGTCTTCTTCGGGGTCGGATACCTGTTCGGGAAGCTCTTTCTCTGACCGAATCGGGTTTTCCCGACCGCCGACAGGGTTAACGAGGATGGCGGCGAAGTAAACTGCCGCTCCCTCAGCAGGGGGCCTTCTTATGGCACTAGCGATCTTCGGCATAAAGGACAACGGCCTCAATCTGGCCGCGACCCTGTTCCTGCTCGTGCTGATCGTCCTTTGGTTGGCGCTGATCGTCTACACGTATCTCGACGCCCGGCGCCGCATCTCCGACCCCTTCCTCGTCGCCTGTGCGACCGTCGCCTCCTTCTTTCCCTTCATCGGCACCGCCGTCTACGCGATCGTGCGGCCGCCCGAGTATTTGGAGGACGCGCACGAGCGCGAGTTGGAGATCAAAGCCGCCGAGCTGCGGGTGCGCCAGCTCCGCGACCAGACCTGCCCCAACTGCGAGTACCCGATCGAGAAGAACTTCCTCCGCTGCCCCAACTGCCAGCGCCGGCTCAAGGACCCCTGCCCAACCTGCGGCAAGCCGGTCGACCCGCGCTGGGGGCTCTGCCCCTTCTGCGAGACGGCGCTGAGCGGGGGCGGAGAAAAACGCCGTCCGGCGCAGAAACGACCGCGCGGCGAGCGAGCTGAGCGCGGCGATCGTCCTGAGCGCGCCGTACCGCGCGAAGCGCCGCCCCAGCGCCAGCCGCAGCGCCGTAAAAAAGCGCCCGCCGCCGCGGTCAACCAAGATTCCGAGGACGCTCCCCGCAAAGCGCCGGCCAAACGCCCGGCTGCCGAGGAGCCGTCCACCCCCACCCCTGAGCAAAGGAGCCCCAGTCGTGAGCCGGACCCTGATCCTCGTCAAGCCTGACGCCTTCGAGCGCGCCCTCACCGGTGAGGTGATCGCCCGCTTCGAGCGCAAGGGCCTGCGGATCGTCGCCCTCAAGACGCTCGTCGCCGCCGAGGACACCGCCCACTCCCACTACGCCGAGCACAGCGAGAAGCCCTTCTTCGGCGAGCTGGTCGAGTTCATCACCGGCGGCCCCCTGGCGGCGATCGTCTTCGAGGGCACCGAAGCGGTCAAAGCGGCCCGGCAGATCATCGGCGCCACCAACCCGGTCGAGGCCGCCCCCGGCTCGATTCGCGGCGACTTCGCCCTCGAGGTGACCTTCAACATGGTCCACGGCTCCGACTCCGACGAGTCGGCCGAGCGCGAGATCGCGATCTGGTTCCCCGAGCTGTCATTGGTCGCGGGGCGTCAGGCCCGGTCTGCCGGGCTCGCGTTCGCGAGGTGTTCCCGTCAGACCGGGCATGACGCCCCGCATCGTGCTGGCTTCCGGGTCTCCGCAACGGAGGGAGATCCTGGAGAAGCTGGGGCTTTCCTTTGAGGTGGTCGTACCCGGGGTCGAGGAGCTCGACGCCGGCGACCCCGAGTACCTCGTGGTCGAGAACGCGCGCCGCAAGGCCCGCGCCGTCGGTGCCACCCCCGGCCGCCTGGTGATCGCCTGCGACACCGACGTCGTCCTCGACGGCGAGGTCCTCGGCAAGCCCGCCGACGAGGCCGAGTCCCGCGCCTACCTCGACCGCATGTCGGGCCGCGCCCACGAGGTGATGAGCGGCCTCGTCGTCCTCGACGGCGAAGACGAGCGCAGCGGCCTGGAAACCACCTCCGTCGTCTTCAAGCCGCTCTCCAATGCCGAAAAAGGGCGCTACGTCGCCTTCGGCGAGTGGCGGGGCCGCTCCGGCGGCTACGCGATCCAGACGCTGGGGTCGACCCTGGTCGACCGCATCGAAGGCAGCGTCTCCAACGTGGTCGGCCTCCCGGTGGGCCTGCTGCTCGAGCTGGCACCAGCATTGTTTGCCCGAGCGTGAGAACGCACTTCTTCTCGCCTCCCCACTGAAAACGCGGTTCATCCCGCTATGCGAGACCAAACGCGTTCTCAGCGGGGAAGACCTTTCGAGAAGGGGGATGCATGATCCCTCGGAAGCTGTGCGCAAGAAGCAGGGCCGGCGCTCGCCCGGCAACGCCTTTCGCGGTTATGGGCTGCGTGGATCCGGTCCCGTTGGGGAGGACCGGGTGACCCCCTGAACGTTTTGTGCCGCTGGCCGAGAGCGCGATCTCGGCAGGCCGCATCCGATTCAGCCAGGTAGGCAAGTGAAGGGGGTCACCCGGTCCTCCCGGGCCGACCCTCGAACCCTTTAGCCGCGTCTGGTTTCATAGGTCTCTGCTGCAAACGACCGTGATTGACAATGGGCCTCTTTAGTCGCATCGTCCGGTTTGGCGGTCGCGACATGGCGGTGGACCTCGGCACCGCGAACACCCTTGTCTACGTCCGCGGTCGGGGGATCGTGCTCTCCGAGCCCTCGGTTGTCGCGATCGACTCGACCGACGGCAGCGTCCAGGCGGTCGGCGCCGAAGCGAAGCAGATGCTGGGCCGCACGCCGGGGACGATCACCGCGATCCGGCCGCTGAAGGACGGGGTGATTGCCGACTTCGACGTCACCGAGCAGATGCTGCGCCACTTCATCAAACGGGTCCACAAGTTCCGCTTCGCCCATCCGCGGGTCGTCGTCTGCGTTCCCTCCGGGGTTACTGGGGTCGAGAAGCGGGCGGTCGAAGAGGCTTGTCTCTCGGCCGGGGCCAGCCGCGCCTACCTGATCGAGGAGCCGATGGCGGCGGCGATCGGGGCCGGGTTGCCGGTCGGCGAGGCGGTCGGCTCGCTGATCGTCGACATCGGCGGCGGCACCACCGAGGTAGCCGTCGTCTCGCTCGGCGGGATCGTCGTCTCGCAGTCGATCCGGGTCGGCGGCGACGAGCTCGACGAAGCGATCGTCACCCACTGCAAACGGACCTACAAACTGGCGATCGGCGACCAGACCGCGGAGAGGGTCAAGCTCGAAGTCGGCTCGGCCTCGCCGCTGGGGCGCGAGGTCGAGGCCGAGATCCGCGGCCGCGACCTCGTCTCCGGCCTGCCGAAGACGGTCGCGCTGGGCTCCGAAGAGGTGCGTGAGGCGCTTGAGGAGCCGGTCCGCAACATCGTCGACGCGGTCAAGGAGACGCTCGACAGAACGCCCCCGGAGCTGGCAGGTGACATCATGGAAAGAGGCATCACCCTCGCCGGCGGTGGCGCGCTGCTGCAAGGCTTCGAGCAGCGCCTGCGCGACGAGTGCCAGATGCCTTGTCGACTGGCAGAGTCGCCGTTGACTTGCGTGGCGATCGGATCGGGCAAATCGCTCGAGGAGTTCGAGACGATCCACCGCGCCGGAAAGAAGAACTCGCGAACCTAGCTTCCTGACGTGTATCGAAAGCAAGTACGCCGTCGTCGCGCGGTGCTGGCGCTCCTCATCGTCGGCTCCTTCGCCCTGCTCACCTTCACCTACGGGAACAGCTCGAACGGGCTCCAGCACGGGGTCAGCGCCGTCTTCAGCCCGGTCACGGACGCCGCCGACCGCGCCCTGAAGCCGGCCCGCGACCTCGTCAACTGGTTCGACGAGACCTTCGACGCCAAGGGCGAAAACTCGAAGCTCCACACCCAGCTCGAAAAGGCGCGGGAAGAAAGCGTCGGCGCGAAGGCGGCGCTGGCCGAAAACGAACACCTGAAGAAAATGCTCGAACTCGACGAAAGCGGCGTGATCCCGTCTGGATACAAGGAGGTCAGCGGCCGTGTCATCGTCCGTTCGCCCACCGTCTGGTTCGCCGACGTGACGATCGACGTCGGCAGCGGCGACGGGGTCCGCGTCGGCGACCCGGTCGTCAACGGCGACGGCCTGGTCGGCACGATCGCCGCTGTCGAGGGCGGCAGCTCGAAGGTGACGCTGCTCGCCGACGGCGAAAGCGCTGTCGCGGCCAAGGTCGTGCCGGTCGGCGCCCAGGGTCTGATCAAGCCGGTCGTCGGCAACCCCGGGCGGCTCGTCCTCGACTTCATCGACTCGACCAAGCATCTGCACAAGGGCCAGGACGTGGTTACCGCCGGCTGGCACACGAGCGAAATCGAAGCGCGCTTCCCGCCCAACATCCCGATCGGCGAAGTCGTCGAAGCCTCGATCGTCGCGCAGGAGGCCCAGCAGCAGGTCGAAGTCGAGCCCTTCGCCGACCTCCGCGACCTCGAAGTGGTTCAGGTGTTGACGGGAGGGTCGCGTAAGTGATCCTGACCCCGAAGATCGTCCTCCGTATCGTCGTTATCTGCCTGCTTGGCGTGATCCTCCAACTCTGCTTCTTCTCCGGCGTCGAGCTCTTCCACGTCAGCCCCGACGTGCTGCCGACCCTGGTCGTCTCGCTCGGCCTCCTCGGCGGCGGCCTGACCGGCGCCGTCAGCGGCTTTTCGATCGGCCTCCTGGTCGACTGCCTGCTGATCCAGCCGCTCGGCGGCAGCTCGCTGGTGCTTATCGCCTGCGGCTACCTCGCCGGCCTCTTTCGCGAGCGTTTCGAAATCCAGAGCCCGCTGCTGCCGCCGCTGCTCTGCATGGGCTTCACCCTCGGCGCCGAGCTCGGCTTCGGCGCCGTCGCGGTGATGCTGGGAATCGACGGCCCGGTCAGCACGCTGGTGATCCGCGACATGCTGGTCAAGGCGGTCTACGCGTTCTTCCTCGCCTGGCCGATCTATTACGGCGTCAAACGGGCGCTGCGGCCGGCGCTGGTCGAGGATCGTGCGACGCGGCCGACCAGGCCGCCGGCGGTGCTGGGAGCCTAGGGGGAGAGCGTGTTCCCGCGACTGCAAGACCAGCCCCGGCGCAGCCGGCTCGGACTGCGCATCGCCGTCCTCGGCGGCGTCGCCGTCGCCCTCTTCGCCGTCCTCTTCTTCCGGCTCTGGAACCTGCAGGTCCTCGACGGCAGCAAGTACCTGGCCGAGGCGCAGAACAACCGCACGCGCGAATACCGCGTGATCGCCCCGCGCGGCAACATCCTCTTCCGCAACGACGAAGTCCTGGTCGACAACCGGACCAGCAAAGCGTTGATGCTCGACACCTCGAAGCTGCCTTCCGATCCGGCCGAAGAAGCAGCGGAGCTGAAGAAGCTCGGCGAGCTGGTCCACATGGACCTCAAGCGCGTCCGCGAAGTCATCGCCGAAGAGGAAGAAATCGCCGCCGGGGCACCTGTAACCCTGCGTCGCGACATCGGCGAGTACGTCGTCTTCTACATCGAAGAACACCGGCGCCAGTTCCCGGGCGTCTCGGTCCAGCCGGTCTTCGTCCGCAGCTACCCGGACGGCACGCGCGCCGCGCACGTCGTCGGCTACGTCGGCGAGGTCAGCGAAGAAGAGCTCGAAGAACCGCGGTTCAAGGACCTCGAACCCGGCGACATCGTCGGGCAGACGGGGGTCGAGGCAGCCTACGACAGCCAGCTCCAGGGCAAGCCCGGCGTCACCCGCGTTCAGGTCAACGCGATGGGGGAACCGACGCCCGGCGGCCAGCTGGTCTCGACCCCGCCCGAACCGGGCCACAACCTGGTGCTGACGATCAACCCCAAGGCGCAGGAAGCAGGCGAACGGGCGCTGTCGGAATTCGGGCTCCCCGGTGCCTTCATCTCGATGAACGTCCACACCGGCGAAATCCTCGCGATGGGCTCGGCGCCGACCTTCGAACCGGCGTTGCTCTCCGACGGCAAACAGCAGAAGAAGATCGAAGAACTGTTCACGGACCCGGAAGGGCCGGTGACCGACCGCGTCACCGAAAGCGCCTACCCGACCGGTTCCACCTACAAGATCATCACCGCCCTGGCGGCGCTCGAAAACGGCGTCGTCACGCCGGACACCGTGATCCAGGACAACGGCTGCATCAAACTGGCCGGGGAGCCATTCTGCAACGCCGAAGGTGCGATCAACGGGCCGATCTCGCTCGTCCACGCGCTGCAGGTGTCCTCCGACGTCTACTTCTACAAGCTCGGTCTGGCGATGTGGGACAAGCCCTACCTGCAGGAATGGAGCCGCAAGCTCGGGATCAGCCGTTTCAGCGGCTTCATCCTGGGCGAACGCGAACCGCCCGGCCTAGTGCCGAGCAAACAGTGGCGCGACCACCTCTACCAGCTCTACACGGAAGGCAAGGAAGGCGGAACCGAACGCCCGTGGTCGGCAGGCGACAACGTGCAGCTGGCGACGGGCCAGGGCGACCTGCAGACCGATCCGATGCAGATGGCGGTCGCCTACGCGGCGCTCGGCAACGGCGGCAAGATCGTCAAGCCCTACGTCGGCAAGGAAATCCAGGACCCGGCGGGGCGGGTGCTCGAAGAATTCCACCCTGAAGTCCGCCGTCAGGTGAAGATCGACCCGACCTGGCGCAAGGACATCCTCGAAGGCCTGCACGAGGCCGCGCAGGTCCCCGGCGGTACCGCGGCGCCGGTCTTCGAAGGCTTCCCGATCGAAATCGCGGGCAAGACGGGGACGGCGGAACGGCCCGAACACCTGGACCAGTCGTGGTTCATCGCACTTTCCCCGTACCCTGAACCTGACATCGTTACGGTCGTGACCATCGAGGAAGGCGGTTTCGGCGCCCACGCCGCGGCGCCTGCCGCGCATGAGATCCTCGAAGCGCTTTACTCCAAGAAGATCGAAGAATCCAGCGAAAAGGCGAGCGAAGGCTCGACCGAAGAAGCGATCGAACAACCGATCGAAGAAACCGCCGGCTAGATGTACCAGACCCGCACCCGACAGGCCCACCCCGAGCTCTTCGCCAGCCGTGCGAGCATCGCCGAACGGCTCGGCGTTGCCCACTTCGACTGGCCGCTCGCCCTCGGCGCGGTCGGCCTGATCGCCTTCAGCGTCTTCACCCTCGGTCAGGCGACCCAGAACGACGTCGCCGGGGATCCGGGCTACTACGTCAACCGGCAGCTGATCTACGGCCTGCTCGGCGTCCTCGGCATGCTGATCGTCAGCCGCATCGACTACTCGCGCTTCCGCGAGCTGCGGGTCGGGATCTACACCTTCCTCTGCGTCAGCGTCGGCCTCGTCTTCGTCTTCGGCTTCGCCGCGCGCGGCTCGCGGCGCGCCTTCGAACTTCCCTTCTTCAGCTTCCAGCCATCCGAGCTCGGCAAGCTCCTGCTTGTCCTGGCGCTTGCCGGGTTCGTCATCGATGGGGCCAGACGGGGCTCTGCGAGGCAGCGCACGGTGCGCTACCTCTGCCTCGGCCTGGCTCCGGCTGCGCTCGTCTTCCTGCAGCCGGACCTCGGCACCTCCTTGGTGCTCGTGGTCGCCACCCTCGCCGTGATGTACTTCGGAGGGGTCCCCTGGACCCACTTCGCGGTGATCGGCACGGCCATCGTCGCCCTCATCGCATTGGTCTTGTTCGTCGCCCCCGCGGTCGGATTCCCGGTCCTCAAGGGCTACCAGAAGGATCGATTGACCTCCTTCGCGAACTCCAATGCGGACCCCGGCGGCGCCGGCTATCAGCAGAAGCAATCGGAAGTCGCCATCGGTGCCGGCAAGGTCACCGGTCGTGGCGACAAAGCAACTCAAACGGGGCTCGAATTCGTTCCCGAGCGGCACACTGACTTCATCTTTGCGGTGATCGGTGAGCGCTACGGGTTCGCCGGCGCCACGTTAGTCCTATCCCTTTACGCCCTGCTCTTCTGGCGGGCGCTGCGGATCGTGACGCTCTCGAAGAACTCCTATGGGATCCTGGTCGCCGGCGGCATCGCCGTCGCGCTGCTTTTCCAGGTCTTCGTCAACGTCGGGATGAACCTCGGCATCATGCCGATCACGGGCATCCCCTTACCGTTGATGAGCTACGGCGGCTCCGCCGTGATCGCGACCTTCCTCGCGATCGGCGTGCTTCAGAGCATCCACATCCAAGCGCAGCTCAGCCAGAAGGGAAGGTTCGCCTGGTGATGCCGCGAAGGCAACCGGCGATGCGTACCGACCCACTGAAACTGAGCTAGAAAAAAATGAAAAAAACGATTTTGGTTTCCGCCGAGCGCGGCGAGACCCGCGTTGCCGTGCTCGAGGCGAAGACGAAAGGCTCCAAGCCCAACGTCGCCGAGCTTTACATGGAGCGCCGCGGGCGGCGCTCGATCGTCGGCAACATCTACAAGGGCAAGGTCGACAACGTCCTGCCCGGCATGGAGGCCGCCTTCGTCGACATCGGCCTCGAGCGCAACGGCTTCCTCCACGTCGACGAGATCGTCCTCCCCAACGGCGAGCAGGCCCCGAAGCGGGGCCGGGGCTCCGGCCGCCGCATCAACGAGCTGATCAAGCCCGGCCAGGAGATCATCGTCCAGGTCGTCAAGGACCCGCTGAAGTCGAAGGGCGCGCGGCTCTCGATGAACGTCTCGATCGCCGGTCGCTACCTGGTCTTCGCGCCGCAGGGCTCCGGCGTCGGCGTCAGCCGCCGCCTCACTGACTCCGAGCGCGACCGGCTGCGCAAGATGGTCGACCGCCTCTACAAGGGCCCGGGCGGGCTGATCGTCCGCACCGCCGCCCACGGCGCCAAAAAATCCGACTTCGTCCGCGAGATCGCCTACCTGCAGCGGCTCGCCGAGGTGCTGCAGCGACGTGCCGAGGGGACGAAGGCGCCGGCGATGGTCTTCCAGGAGGCCGACCTCTCGATCCGCGTCCTCCGCGACGTCTTCCTCAACGAGTTCGAGAAGGCGATCATCGACTCCGAGAAGCAGTACGAACGCGTCACCAGCTTCTTCCAGCGGACCGCGCCGGAGCTGCTCGACGGGGTCGAGCTGTACCAGGACAAGAAGCCGCTGTTCGAAAAATGGAAGATCGACGAGGAGATCGAGTCGACGCTGAACCGGCGGGTCGACCTGCCCTCGGGCGGCTACCTGATCATCGACTACGCCGAGGCGCTGACCGTGATCGACGTCAACAGCGGCAGCTTCACTGGCCGTGGCAAAGGCGGCCTCGAGGAGACGATCACCAAAGTCAATACCGAGGCGGCCGAGGAGGCCGTGCGGCAGCTGCGCCTGCGCGACATCGGCGGCATCATCGTCATCGACTTCATCGACATGGCACGCGCCTCCAACCGCGACAAGGTGCTGAAGACGATGCGGAAAGCGCTCGACGCCGACAAGTCGAAGAGCTATGTGGTCGAGGTCTCGCCGCTGGGCCTGGTCGAGATGACGCGCCAGAACGTCACCGACGGGGTGCGCGAGATCCTCACCGAGCTGTGCCCGACCTGCCACGGCGAGGGGGTCGTCCTCTCGGCCGAGACGGTCGCGCTTGAGGGGCTGCGCAAGCTGCGCGACGTGGCGGCCGAGAACGGCGACAGCGAGGCCTTCCTGGTCCGCGTCAACCCGCGGGTTGCCGCCGAGCTGACCGACGAGGACAGCGGCCTGGCCGAGCTCGAGGGCGAAACCGGCAAGCGCTTCCACTTCGAGGGCGGCGACGCGCTGCCGATCGAGACCTTCGAGCTGGTCGAGCAGGGCAGCCGCGGCGAGATCGAGGAGCGGGCGCTGCCGTTCAAGGTCGGCGAGGAGGTGCTGGTCAAGATCGACGAGCCGCACATGTACAACGCCGACGACGCGGTCGCCCGGATTGACTCCTACATCGTCAGCGTCACCGGCGGCGGTCCCTTCGTCGGCGATCGCAAGCTGGTCCGGATCGAGGAGGTCGAGCGCGCCTCGGCGGTCGCCTCGTTGTTGGGCGGCGAGTCTCCCAACGGCTCCTCGAACGGCGCCGAAAACGGCTCCGAGCTAGAATCCGACGCCCCTTCGCGTAAACGCAGTCGCGGCCGCCGGGGCGGCCGGGGACGTTCGCGCGCCAAACAAGCCGAGAGTGACGAGTGAGCATGTACGCAGTGGTTGAAACCGGTGGCAAGCAGTACAAGGTCGAGGAAGGCACCTCCCTCCTCGTCGATCGGCTCGACGCCAAGGAGGGCGACAAGGTCGCGCTGCGGGCGGTGATGTTCCGCGGCGACGACGTGATCGCCGCACCCAAGGAGCTCGAGAAAGTCAAAGTCGAGGCGACGGTCACCGAGCACCTGCGCGGGCCGAAGATCAAAGTCTTCAAATACAAGGCGAAGAAGGGCTACCGCAAACGCGCTGGCCACCGCTCGGAGCTGACCAAGCTCGAGGTGACCAGCCTCAAAGCGGGCAAATCGGCGCCGAAAAAAGCCGCTGAGAAAGAGGAGGCCTAGGCATGGCCCACAAGAAAGGTCTCGGGTCGAGCCGCAACGGTCGCGAATCGAACCCCAACATGCTCGGCGTCAAGGTCTTCGCCGGCCAGCAGGTGCACGGCGGCGAGATCATCGTCCGCCAGCGCGGCACCCGCTTCTGGCCCGGTGAGGGCACCGGCCTCGGCCGCGACCACACGATCTTCGCCACCCGCCCCGGCAAGGTCGACTTCTATACGGCCCGCAAGGGTCGCACGATCCGCGTCCTCGCCGACTAGCGGGGTTTGGGGGGAGGGGCGAGGTGCCCCACCCCAGACACCGCTCGCCTATGGCTCGCGGTTGAGTGTCTGCGGCGGGGGGGTGGGGGGGCGGGGGGCGGGCCCCCCCCCCCCACCCGCCCCCATTTGGCCGGGCGGTTGGGGTGCGGGGGGGGGCCACCCCGCCCCTCCCATCCGAAGCGCCGGGCACATCCGGAACGCGAGAGACCTCGCTTTAAGCTCATCAGCTGATGTATGACAAGGCGAAGATTTGGGTTGAGGGGGGTGCTGGGGGGAACGGGTGCATTTCGTTCCGGCGCGAGGCGCACGTGCCGCGCGGCGGGCCCGACGGCGGCGACGGCGGGCACGGGGGGGACGTGGTGCTCGTCTGCGATGCGTCGAAGCGGGACCTTGGGGCGCTGCGGGGGTCGAAGCACTTCCGCGCCCAGCGTGGGCGCCATGGCGAAGGGGCCAACCGCCAGGGGGGGCGCGGAGAGGACCGCGAGATCCCGGTGCCGGCGGGGACGCAGGCGATCGCGGTCGACGGCAGCGAGATCGACCTGGTCGAGCCCGGGCAGCGGGCGGTCGTCGCCCGCGGCGGGCGCGGCGGCCACGGCAACAAGCGCTTCGCGACCTCGACCCGGCAAGCCCCGCGCTTCGCCGAGAACGGGACCGGGGCGGAAGCGGACTGGATCGAGCTGCGACTGAAGCTGCTGGCCGACGTCGGCCTCGTCGGCCTCCCCAATGCCGGCAAGTCCTCGCTGCTCGGGCGACTGACGCGGGCCGATCCGAAGGTCGCCGACTACCCATTCACGACGCTCTCGCCGGTACTGGGGACGATCGAGGGCGAGGAGCGGCAGGCGGTGATCGCCGACATCCCCGGCCTGATCGAGGGTGCCGCCGCCGGCGCCGGGCTCGGCCACGAGTTCCTCGCCCACGTCGAGCGCTGCGCGATGCTCGTCCACCTGGTCGACCTCGCCCCACTCGAGGGCGACCCGGTCGCCGCCTACGAGACCGTCCGCGGCGAGCTCGTCGCCTACGGCACCGGCCTCGAGCTGTTGCCCGAGCTGGTCGTGCTCAGCAAGCGAGACCTGCTGCCGGCCGCGGAGGTCGAGCTTGCGCTTGCCGAGTGGAGCGGGCGCCTCGGCGACACCGTGCTTGGCGTCCTCGCCGTCTCCGCCGCGACCGGCGAGGGCCTGGAAGACCTTCGCGCCCGCATCCTCACCGAGCTGCCGGAGACCCCGGTGGCGCCGGCCGCCGCCGCCGCGGGCGAGGAGTTCGAGGCCGAGCACCGGGTCTACCGACCCGCCGGCGAGGGCGGCTACTGGGTCGAGCGCGAGGACGACGGCGGCTTCCGCGTCCTCGGCCGCGGCGTCGAGCTGCTGTTCGAGCGCCACGACACGAAGAACGAGGAAGCGCTTGCCTACCTCGAGCAGCGCCTCAACGAGATCGGCGTGATCGCGGCCCTGACCAAGGCCGGCTTCGAGCCCGGCGACGACGTTCGCATCGGAGACAACGAGTTCGAGCTGCACGTCTGATCGCGTTGCCTGATCAGGTTGCGGCGAGCGCGGGGAGGACCTGCTCTCCCACCATCCGGACCTGTTCGCCCAGGCTTGGCAGGCCGTCGAGCTCGATCCCGGCCCAGGCGCGCAGGGTGAAGGGGTCGGTGAACGAGACCAGGGCGTGGTCGAATCCCGCTGGGGCGTAGGTCTCGCCAAGCCACTCGACCCAGTCCTCGGCGGTGCCTGCGACCATGATCCGATCGGCGACCTCCTCCGGGGTCAGCTCCAGCGCCCGCTGGACGTCGCCGGCCGCGAAGGCGGTACCGATCGGCGCGACCCGCTCGGGGTCGATCTCGTGCCGTTCGAGCAGAGCCGGCGGCATCGAGGGGATGTAAAAGGCGGCGAGGATGCGACCGGCGCGCCGGGCGACGTCGCGGTCAGGCGCGATCGCGCCGAGCAGCGAGTCGCCGAGGTCGAGCTCGCCGGGGTCGCGGCGGCTGCGCTCGGCCCCGGCCCGGAACTGCTCGACGACGTAGCCGAGCGCCTCGGGCGAGTAGGCGCAGGCGGCGTGGAGGCCGTCGGCGATCTCGCCCGCCAGCTGCATCGACCTGGGTCCGCCCATCGCGCCGATCTTCAGCGGCAGATGCTCCTGAACCGGACGAGCCGCGGTCGTCACGCCGCTGTAGGAATAGAAGTCGCCGGCGAAGTCGATGCTGCCCTCGTCGAGCAGAGTCCGCATCACCTGGTGTGCCTCGCGCAGGCGTGCGATCGGCCTCGTCCCCTGCCACTCGATGCCGTACTGCTCCAGCATCGCGATGTTGCCGATGCCGAATACGACCTCCGCCCGTCCCGCGCCCAGCTCGTCGAGCGTCGCCGCGAGCTGGGCGACGTAGGTCGGGTCCCGCATGTAGATCGGCGCCACGCAGGGGCCGAGCCTGATCCGGCTGGTGCTCTGCGCTGCCGCGGCGAACAGCAGCCAGCCGTCCTTGTGGTAGATCTCGTCGGCGCTGTAGCACCCGTAGTAGCCGAGCTCGTCGGCGATCGCGATCGCCTCGAGCAGCTCAGCTGCCGGCTGCTCGGGCAGCATCTGGAAGCTGAGCAGCATCGGGGCAGTCTAGACCCGGCCTGGACCGATGCGGGCCTCAGCTCAGGCTCGAAAGCGCCGCTGCCAGGGCGAAGCCGAGGACGGTGACGAGGCCGGCGGAGCGGCCGGCGTCTTCGCGGGCTTCGGGGATCATCGAGTCGATCAGCATCACCAGCAGGGCGCCGGCGGCGAAGCCGTCGATCGCCGCCTTGAAGTCGCCGGAGGCGCCGTCGGCGAGCAGATAGCCGGCGACCGTGGCGAGGGTGCAGATCGCGGCGACGGCGAGCCAGAGGCGGAGAATCTTGCCGCGCGAGGCGCCCGACTTGCGCATCTCCTCGGCCGAGCCCATCGACTCGGGCAGGTTGGAGACGAAGATCGCGACCAGCAGCGAGACGCCGACTCCCTGACCGGCGGCGAGGTTGATGCCGAGCACGAGCTGCTCGGGGATGCCGTCGAGGAAGGCGCCGAGGGCGAGCCCGATGCCGCCCTCGCCCTGGCTGCGCCGCTCCAGCTCACGGTCGAGCAGGAAGTAGGTGAGGGCGCCGGCGCCGAGCCCGGCTCCGGTGACCCCGGCGCCGCCGACCGCGATTCCCTCCTCGGCCAGCTCGAAGCTGACGGCGCTGATCAGCGCTCCGGCGCCGAAGGCGAGGACGGCCCCGATCTGCCGCTTCGACCAGCGCCGGGCGAAGCTGAGCAGGGCGCCGATGACCAGGGAGCTGGCCGCCAGCGCACCCCAGCCGAGGGCCGCTGCCATCAGCGGCCCAGCAGCCGGAGGTCGATCACCGGACTCAAGTCGAGATGTATTCGAACGGACCGCCGCAGGCGGGGAGGCGGAAGACAGCCCGGTAGACGGGCTGCAGGTGGCCATGCAGCCGATGCCTGGGCAACCTCATCCGCAGCCGCGTGTAAGTCGGCCCGCAGCGGCGATCGATCCGGTAGGCGAGCAGGTGCGCACGGCGCCAGGTGCACACGCCCGAGCCGCAGTAGTGCCAGTAGCCGACGCCGGCGGCGTGATTCGATCCCCAGTGCCGCCAATGAATCCCGGTCAGCGGCGCTTCGGTGCAGTGGCATGGCCGATTGCCGACGTACTCCGTGCAGCGCGCCGGCTTGTGCAGCGGGCGGAAGACGTAGGCGCCGTATTCGCCCAGGTCCGGGTTGAAGGCGACGCACGGGAGCGTTGCCGACTCGTCGGGCCCCGCTGCAGCACGGCTTTGCGCGGAGGGCGCGAAGACCGTCGCGAGCGCCACCGCAACAACCACGCTCAGCGCCGCCGTCCTCGCCATGCGGCCACCGTACAGGCGGCGCCGGCGCTTGTGGCGAGCTCCGCGCGCCTACACTGCCTCGCCATGACCCTGGTCGTCAAGCTCGGATCTTCGATCGTCGCTGCCGATGACGGTGAGCTGCGCGCCGACGTGCTCGATTCCGTCTGCGCGCAGGTCGTTGAGCTGAAGCAGGGCGGCGAGCAGGTGGTGATGGTCACCTCGGGGGCGATCGCTCGCGGCATCCGCGTGATGGGCCTCGGCGCTCGTCCTTCTCGCATGGACGAGCTGCAGGCCGCGTCGGCGGTTGGCCAGGGCGACCTCTTCCGGGCCTACGAGAGCCGGCTGGGAGCCGAGGACACGCGAGCGGCGCAGGTGCTCCTAACGCTGTCGGATGTCTCAGAACGCGCCCATTACCTGAACGCCCGCCAGACCCTCGAGCGGCTGCTCGCCTGGGGTGTCGTGCCGGTGATCAACGAGAACGACACGACCTCGACCGAGGAGATCACCTTCGGCGACAACGATTTCCTCGCCGCCCTTGTCGCTGCTCTGCTGCGCGCCCGGCTTCTTGTTCTGCTGACCAACACCGACGGTGTCTTTACCGCCGATCCGCGGAGCGATCCCGGCGCCCGACTGGTGCCGCGGATCGACGACACCCAGGAGCTTGGGCGGATCGAGATCGGCGAAGCCTCGCGCTTCGGCCGCGGCGGCATGCAGAGCAAGATCACCTCGGCTCGGATCGCCAGCGAGTCCGGTGTCGCGGTCGTGATCTGCAACGGGATCCGCGGCGATCTCCAGGCGGCCGCCCGTGGCGAGGCAGTGGGGACTCGATTCGCGCCGCAGACCGAGCGATCGCTCTCTCCCTACAAGCTTTGGCTCAAACACGCGAAGCAGCCGGCGGCGGGGGCCGAGCTGCACGTCGATGCCGGCGCCGCCGCGCGACTGCGCGACAGTGGTGTGAGTCTGCTCCCGGTGGGGATAGTCGACGTCGACGGCGGCTTCAACGCCGGCGACGCGGTCTACGTCCTCGGTCCCGAACGCGAAGTGATCGGCAAAGGCATCACCGAGTTCGGCAGCTTCGAGGTGAACCGGATCATGGGCCGCAAGAGCGACTACCTGCAGGAGCACTTCCCCGACGCTCCGGCCGAGGTAATCCACCGCGATCGCTTCGTCCTCGTCTAGTCGCTCGACACATTGACCCCACCACGGCGTGGTCAATGTGTCGAGCGACGAATTGGGCGGCCGGTACCCTGTTGCGATGGCCACTACGACGACCAGCGTCGCCGAGTCCTGCGCTGCCGCGAAGAAGGCGGTGCGGGCGCTGGCGAGCGCCCCGACCGCGACCAAGAACGCGGCGCTGGAGGCGACCGCGCGGCTGCTCGAAGAGCGCGCCGCCGAGATCCTCGACGCCAACGCGGCCGACCTCGCCGATGAGCGCGCCGCCAACCTGAGCGAGGCCCTGCGCGACCGCCTGACGCTGAGCGAGAGCCGCGTTGCGGCGATGGCCGAGGGCGTCCGCGTCGTCGCCGCGCTCGAGGACCCGGTCGGCGAGGAGCTCGAGCACCGCACGCTGGAGAGCGGCCTCGACCTGCGCAAGGTGCGCGTCCCGCTCGGCGTCGTCGCTGTCGTCTACGAGGCGCGGCCGAACGTGACGATCGACTGCGCCGCGCTGACGATCAAGAGCGGCAACGCGATCGTCCTCCGTGGCTCCAGCTACGCCGAGCGCTCCAACGCGGCGCTGGCGGCGATCGCCCGCGAGGCGCTCGAGGAGGCCGGCCTGCCGGCCGACGCGGTCCTGCCGCTGAGCGGCGGCGGCCACGAGGAGCTGGCCGAGCTGGCGACCCAGGAGGGGCTCGTCGACCTCCTGATCCCGCGCGGGGGGGGAGGCTTGAAGAACGCGATAAAGGCGGTGGCGACGGTGCCGGTGATGTACGCGGCGGCGGGCAACTGCCATGTCTTCGTCCACGCCGAGGCCGATCTCGAGATGGCGCGCCGGATCGTCGTCAACGCGAAGACGCAGCGGCCCGGTGTCTGCAACTCGGCCGAGACTCTGCTCGTCGACGAGGCGATCGCGCCCCGCTTCGTGCCGGCGATCCTCTCCGACCTCGCCGAAGCCGGGGTCGAGCTGGTCGGCGACGACCGCTCGCGGGGCCTCGCCGGCGAGGCCGAGATCAGCGCTGCGACCGAGGAGGACTGGGACGCCGAGTACCTCGAGCTGAAGCTGGCGGTCGGCGTCGTCGACTCGCTCGAGTCGGCGATCGAGCACGTCAACGCCCACGGCACCGGCCACTCGGAGGCGATCGTGACCGACTCCGACTCCGCCGCCGAGGCCTTCGTCGCCGGCGTCGACGCCGCTGCGGTCTACGTCAACGCCTCGACCCGCTTCACCGACGGCTTCGAGTACGGGATGGGCGCCGAGATCGGCAACTCGACTCAGAAGCTGCACGCGCGCGGCCCGATCGGGATGCGCGAGCTGACCACGTTCAAGTACGTGGCGCGCGGCGATGGCCAGGTGCGTGAGTAGACGGTGAGCGCCGGCATCGGCGTCCTCGGGTCGGCCTTCAACCCGCCGCACCTCGGTCACCTGGCGCTCGCCCAGGAGGCTCTCTGGCAGCTCGATTTGAGCGAGGTGATCCTGGTCCCGACCGGATCGGCGCCGCACAAGCGGATCCACGACGACCCCGGGCGCGAGCTGCGGATGACGATGACCCGGCTCGCCGCCGCCGACGACTCGCGCTTCAGCGTCTCCGCGCTCGAGGTCGACCGCGAGGGGCCGTCCTACACGTATGAGACCTTGGGGCTGCTTGCGCGGGAAAGAGGCGACACGGAGCTGGTGTTCGTAATGGGGGCGGACGCTGCGGTTGGCCTGGAGAGCTGGCGCAACCCCGAGCGGGTGGTCGAGCTGGCCCGCCTCGCCGTCGCCCGCCGCTCCGGCATCTCCGATGCCGAGGTGGCGGCAGTGATGCGCAGTCTTGGCGCCGAGGGGCGGGCGACGATGCTGGAGATGCCGCAGTTCGGCGTCTCCTCTTCGGCGGTGCGTGAGCGCGCCAAGCAGGGCCGGCCGCTGCGCTACTTGGTGCCCGAGCCCGTCGCCCGCCTGATCGAGGAAAAGGGGATCTACTCGTGACCCGCATTCAATCCGAGTCCCTCGCCCGCCGCCTGGCAGCGCTGGCCGACTCGAAAAAGGCCGAGGACATCGTCGTCCTCGACATGCGCGACCTCGTCGCCTACACCGACTTCCTTGCGATCTGCACGGCCCGCAACGAGCGCCAGGTGCGGGCGATCGTCGACGAGGTGCGGGTCGGGATCAAGCGCGAGCTGGGGATGTTGCCGGGCGGCGCCGATGGTGGCGAAGAAGCGGGGTGGTCGATCCTCGACTACCTCGACTGCGTCCTCCACGTCTTCACCGGCGAGGCGCGTGACCGGTATCAGCTCGAGGACCTCTGGCGCGAGGCGCCGCGGCTGGAGCTCGAATTGGACACCCCCGAAGCACCTTCGGCCGCCAGCGCCTGAGCCGCGCTGGGCGTGTCGCAGAGGTGCGGCGCATATGTGACGAAATACCGTCCGAAGGCGCCCTTACGGTGCCGCTCATGGGAAGTTTCAGACGGTCCCTGTTCGGCTACCGCCGCCTCGAGGTCGACGAGGCGTTCGAGGCGCGGGAAGCCGAGATACTGGGCCTGCAGGCGCGATTGGCCGACCGTGAAAAGCTGCTTACCGGGCTCGAAGGCGAGACGACGTCGCTGTCGGGGATGGTGGTCGAGCGCGAGCGCGAGATCCGCCTGCTCGGCGAGCGCTTGCGCGAGGCCAACGAATGCCATGACCGCAGCATCGCCTCGCTCGACGCGGTCACCGCGCGGCTCGAGGAGATGCAGGCGCAGGCGCGCGGTCAGGCGACCCGGATCCGGATGAAAGCGCTGCGCGAGGCGGTCGAGGTCAGCCGCAAGGTGCAGGCGCTGACCGAGGCGCACGAAGCGGCGCCCGAGGTCGACGCCGCGCCCGAGACCCCGGTCGAGGCCGATCCGAGCCCACTCCTGAACGGCCACGCGGACTTCGACGGCGTCTACGAAGGCGCGGTGCGGCTCGAGATCGGGCCTCTGGGCGACTTCTCCCAGCTCGTCGGGTTCGAGGACGCGGTCGGCCGGCTGGGCGCCTCGGAGATCTCGATCGAGCGCTTCTCGGAGGGCCGGGCGACGCTTTCGATGCGGCTCGATCAGCCGGTCGAGCTGCTGCGCGAGCTCGAGGACCTCTCCGAGCTCGACTTCAGGGTCCGTCACACGGCTCCCGACAACCTCGTCCTCGACGTCGACGACGAGCAGGATCCCGAGCAGCGCGCCGCCTAGACCTCGTCCTCGGCCCCGCTCTCGGTAAACTCGGAAACCGGCCTGGGGCTGTAGCTCAGCTGGAAGAGCGTCGCGCTGGCAGCGCGAAGGTCAGGGGTTCGAGCCCCCTCAGCTCCACTCCTCGTCGGCCTCGATCTCGTCGTTTTCCCGGGTCAGGCGAAGGAACTCGGTGACGCCGCCGTCGTCGGCGATGTTCGAGGCGAAGCGGTTGCCGCCGTCCTCCGGGGCTGCCGTCATCACCGAGATGCCGCCGCAGCTCTCGAGCACGAGGACGTGGTAACTGATCGTGCTGACGCTGGTGCCGGGGTTGAGCAGCGCCAGTTCCTCGAGGTTGCGGGCCTCGCCGTCGCCGTTGAGGGCGCGCAAGATCCGTCGCCTCATCGGGTGTCGGAGCGCACGCTGGAGGTGGGGGGCCAGCGTTTCCGTCAGCTCGGTGGGCAGCTCTGGTTCGGGGGCCTGCGGCACTTCATACCTCCGTCTTGGGGTGAGGTCGGGGGCTGATGTTCGTCGGGCGGACTTCCCGGAATTGGGGGCTTCTCGAGAAGCCCGCCCGAGCATTCAGGCATGGTTACAACCGATCTCGAAGTCCGCTAGCCAAAAGTCGCTGAGCGGGAATTGGAGGGCCCCCGTCGCGAGTCGCGCCCGGAGGCCCTCCGCGGGCGTCAACCGCCCTTCTTGATCGTCGTGCTCGGGTAGGTCGTTGCGGTCTCGATGATCTTCATGTCCAGTCACCTCCTTTGTCCTTTGGCAGCCGGCGACGCGCTCGCGGCGCGAGCGGCGTAACGACTGGTCCATGCGATTTACTGGGAGCGATTCCAGCAATCAACCGGGGCGGCGTCGAATTGCGCGCAAACTGCTCCGTGCCTGAGATGGGACGGATAGTCGAAGAAATTCAGCGAGCGGTCTGGGATAGTTGAGCACCAAACTCTCGCCTAGAGCAAAGTCCAGAGGCACAGTGGCTACCAAAACCTCACCCAAGCTGATCGACCCCAAGGTGCTGAAGGCGCAGTCGCACCCGATCCGCGCCCACATCCTCAACATCCTCAGCGAGGGCCCGAACAGTCCCGCCCGGATGCAGCGGCGGATGGACGGGGTCCACCTCAACCTCGTCTGCCATCACATCAAGGTCCTGCGTGAGGCGGGCTTGATCGAGCTGACCGACGTGAAGATGCACGGCGGTCGCAAGGAACACATCTATCGCGCGACCCAGCGCCAGTTCTTCGACCTCGAGGAGTGGCTTGCGATCGACGAGAAATACCGGCAGCCGCTGGTGACGACGATCCTCGAGCAGATCTCCGAGGACACCGGGCGCTCGATGGCGGAAGGGAAGTTCAACCTTCGCGCCGACGCCCACGTCAGCCGCGCCCCGGTCGAACTCGACGAGGAGGGTTGGCAGGAAGTCATTGATGCGCTCGACGGGGCGCTCGAGGCGGTGCTGGAGGCGCACGCGCGGAGCGCGGAACGGACGCAGGCCAGCGGCGAGCAGAAGATGGTCGCGCGGGTCGCGATCCTCCAGTACCCGATCGGCCGCGAGGATCCGCGCGAACGCGAGGCCGAAGCCGAGTAGCGGCCCGGGGGCCTCAGCCCCCGGGCTTGAAGATCAGCACCAGGGTGCCGACGAGGATGAAGGCGCTGAGGATCACGATCGCCCAGGTGAGCCCGCGCAGCCGTTGGTCGGAGCGGCCCTCGGTTCTGGTGATCGTCTCCCGGTAGAGCGCTTCGAGCTTCCTTCTGAGCGCTTCGTATTCGGCTTCGATGCCAAGCTGGTCCCGGAGGTCGCGATAACGCCTGCGATATGCCTCGACGGTGATTTCGATGTCGTAGGTCTCGTGCAGGTCGACCATCGCCTCGCGCTCGACGTCGGCGATCTGGTCGGGGGTGTACCTGTCCGAGAGGGAGATCTCGCGGAAGACGCTGCGGATCAGGCCGGTGGCGGTCGCCGCTCCGATCGCCATGTAGGCCGCCCAGCTGGCCTCCAGGAGCGCTGAGGTTCTGAGGCCGTGTTGCGCACAGCCGTTGCCGACGGTGAGCAGGCAGCGATCCGCCGGCAGCACCGCAGTCGCGTAGGCGCTGCGGTCGAACATCGAGCGGTCGAGTCGCAGCCGCCGCAGCGCGTCGGGCTCGGTCCTGGCCGGGCGCGTGATTTCCTTCGCCAGCAATTCGAGGACCGGGGACGAGGACCGCGCCCCCGTACCGCCTTTCGACGGCTCCTGCTCGTGGTCGGCCTCGATCTGGTTCTCGTCGTCCACGACCACGATCGAGGAAACCCGCGAAGCCGAGAGGGAGGCGACGATCCTGTCGCCGATTTCGCGCCGCGTCCGCCCCCCCGTCGACGCTCCGGGGCCGCGGGTCATCAGGGCCGTTACCACGAACAGCGTGGTTTCGGTGAACCCGCGCAGGGTGACCGTCGACTCGAACGCCTCTTCGGTCTTCCCGGCGTTCAGCTCGAGCAGGGCCGGACCGGCCGCTTCGCGCAGGTAGCCGGTCAGCGGGCCGGAGACGTCGAACTTGTCTCGCTTCCGGGGCTCGTCGAATGCCGAGGCCAGGGGCCAGGGGGTCTTCACCGAGTGGCGGATTTCCTCTGCGCTCATCCCTCGCGAACGCAGCCCCGCTCGCCGGCACGGGAGCAGGAAGAGGCTGAACGAGAAGGTCTGCCTGAAAGCGCGCCGACCGTAGATGCGGAAGAGGGAGACGGCCGGTTGGGCCAGCCAGTCGTTCCCTTCGCTTCCCTGCAGCGTCGCGCACGGAAGCAGCACGTTGAAGGTGCTGCGGGCAAGTGCGAGGCCGAAGAGCAGAGACCGCCGGTGTGCCAGCAGCTGGCAGAGCAGGCGCGAGACCTCGATGCCGGGGCTGTCGACTTCGTTCGCTTCGAGCAGGAAGTCGTTGCGGTCGCTGCCCGCCTCGGGGTCGGAGTTCGCGAAGGCGAAGGCCTCCCAGGGTTCGGCGCGGTCGTCTGTCCTCCAGCCCGGGTAGTCCTCCGCCCACGAGAGCGGCGGGGGCAGGTCCGTACGGCGCTGGAACGGCAGGTCGAGCGGCGCGACGTAGGTCTGGTCGGCGCCGACCAGACGACTGTGCCGCCACGGACCTGCGTCGCCCCTCTTCTGGGGTTTCATCTCGGCCTCGCCGAGCTCGAATCCCGCCGTTTCGAACATCAGCTGCAACTGCCGCTTCGTGTCGCGAATCCCGCTCCACATGTACATCGGGTGCAGTGCCTTCGGCACCTGCAGCGCGAAGGAGTTCTGGATCAGGCCGTTCAGCCCGGTCTCGGTCACGCTCTATTCCGGATCGAAGCGCGCTGGGGTGGGGATCATGATCGCGAACAGCGCCGTTGCCGCAGCCACGATCAGCGACTGCCTGGCCGCCTCGCTGACCTCGTCGGGGAGGAGGGACAGCCAGATCGCCACAATCGCCAGCACAAGCAGGCCGGCGGCGAAGAACCCCGAGATGTTGGTGAAGGAGAGGGGTGGCCGCCGGTCGTTCCCGTCGGTGGCGTTTGCATTCTTCCCCTTGGCCGCACGACCCACCCGCGGCGTTGGCACGAGGAGGCCCACCAGGGCGCCGGCGAGTCCGGCGGCCAGCGCCCAGAGGCCCCCGGGCACGCCGACGGTCGGCTGCGAGCGCGAGCCGGTTGTGCGTACGCGAGAGGTGCGCCTCTTCGGCTTCCCGCCTGTCCGGCTCTCCCGCTGGCGAATGGCGGAGTGGTCGTGCTCGACGCTGCGGCTGGGGCCAAAGGCGAGGACCAGCCCGATCGCGACGATCGTCAGAGCGAGGGCGGCGCCGAGGCAGGCGACCGCCATCCGCAGCGTCGCCGGGTCGCGTGGCTCGTTCAAGGTCCTGTGCCCGGCATCCGAGCGGCAAGGTCGATCCAAGAGGGCATCTGAGTAATTGGCATTCCTATTGTCGCCGGCGCCGGTTGTCAAACACAGTGAATTTCTTCTAAACGCCCGGCACCTGGCTGCCGATGAATAGCGGGATGAGCACTGCGAACGAGCACGTGTTCTCGCATGGGATGCGAGACACGCGGGAGACGATCGACGCCTGGAGCGGACGCTCGTGGCGGGTGCTGCGCGGCTGGTTCGCGCTCAGCCTGGCGATCGCGCTGACCCTCCTGGCCGCGGTCTGGTTCGTCTCCGGGCTCTTCGTCCCCGACCTGACGCCGATCCACCTGCCGGGCCTGACCTCGCCCTCGGACCCCGGCGACATGCTGCCGATCCTCTGGCGCAACTCGCTCGTCCTCGCCCTCCATGCGACCGCCTGCGTCGCCGGCTTCATCGCCGGTGCCTCGATGCCGATCGCCGCCGCGGAGCGGACCGGGTTCTCGCGCTGGATCCACGTCAAGGCGGGCGAGCTGGCGATCCTCTTCGTCTGCGCGGTGACGATCTTCTCGCTCTGCACCCAGGCGCTCTACCTTGGTCTGCAGGGCTCGACGATTTCCTTCCAGCTCCATATCTCGCGCCTGGAACTGATCCTCAGCGTCCTCCCGCACGCGCTGATCGAGCTGACCGCCCTCTTTCTGCCGCTGGCGGCCTGGCTGATCGCCAGTCGCCGCGGCGAGTGGAACCAGCTGCTGGCCGCGACCTTCGTCACCGTTGCGATCGCCGTCCCGATGCTGCTGGTGGCGGCGACGATCGAGGTCTACGTCTGGCCCCACATCCTCCGCTCCCTCTCCAGCTACCACTACACCCTCCGCTGATTAGCATCCCTGGATGGCTCGTTCGCGGCCGCTGATTCGTCTGGTCCACTGGAAGGCGGAGGAGGTGGCGGAGCGGGCGGCGCGGCTGCAGGCAGCGGGGTTCGGGTCGACGGCGAGGTGCCGGGGACCAGCATTGGGATCAAGGCGCTGCGCGAGAACCCGCCCGCGGCGTTCGTAATCGACCTCGGGCGACTGCCCTCGCACGGCCGCGAGGTGGCCCACGCGCTGCGCCAGGCGAAAGGGCTGCGCGAGATCCCGGTCGTCTTCGCCGACGGCGCCGCCGACAAGGTCGCCAAGGTCCGCGCCGAGCTGCCCGACGCCACCTACGCGAGCTGGGAAGGAATCGGCGAGGCGCTGCGGATCGCGATCGCGGCGCCGCCGGCCGAGCCGGTCGTGCCGCGGTCGGATTCGGGCCCGTACTCGGGCAAGCCGCTGGCGAGGAAGCTCGGGATCAAGCCGGCGACGACGCTGGTCCTGATCGACCCGCCCGAGGGGATCGAGGCGACTCTGGGCGAGCTGCCCGCGGGCGTCGCCCTGCGCCGCGGCAACCGCGGCGCCCGCGAGATGACGCTTTGGTTTTTGACCGCCAGCCGCGAGCTGGAGCGGCGCTTCGATGCAGTCGCCCGCGCGGTCGGCGAGGGCACGCTCTGGGTCGCCTGGCCGAAGGGCTCCTCGGGGGTCGCGACCGATCTCGGAGAGGGCGCGATCCGAGACCTCGCGCTCGGGCGCGGGATGGTCGACACCAAGGTCTGCGCGATCGACGCCACCTGGTCGGGCCTGCGCCTGACGCGCCGCCGGTCCTGACCCCGCGGGGCCGCGGCCGACCTTCCCGGCAGGGCGCCTCTAAGATCGCCCGCGCATGAGCCCCTACGACCCGCAATCGATCGAGCGCCGCTGGCAGGCCGTCTGGGCCGAGGAGAGCACCTGGGAGGTCGCCAACCCCGGTCAGCCCGGCTTCGACGCCGCCAAGCCGAAGGCCTACGTGCTCGAGATGCTGCCCTATCCCTCCGGCGAGCCTCACGTCGGTCACCTCAAGTGCTACGCGGTGGGCGACGCGATCGCCCACTTCCGCCGCCGCCACGGCTTCGAGGTGATCCACCCGATGGGCTATGACTCCTTCGGCCTGCCGGCCGAGAACAACGCGATCAAAACCGGCGAGCCGCCGCGGGTCGCGACCGAGCGCTCGATCGAGTCCTTCCGGCGTCAGTTTCGCGAGTGGGGGGTCTCGATCGACTGGGCGCGGGAGCTGGCCACCCACACGCCCGAGTACTACCGCTGGACGCAGTGGATCTTCCTGCAGCTATTCGAGAAGGGGCTCGCCTACCGGACCGAGGCGCCGGTCCAGTGGTGCCCGAAGGACGCCACCGTGCTCGCCAACGAGCAGGTCGTCGACGGCCGCTGCGAGCGTTGCGGGACCGAGGTGATCCAGCGCAGCCTCGAGCAGTGGTTCTTCCGCATCACCGAGTACGCCGACCGTCTGCTCGCCGACTTCGAGCAGCTCGAGTCCTGGCCCGAGCACGTGATCACGATGCAGCGCAACTGGATCGGTCGCTCCGAAGGTGCCGAGGTCGTCTTCCGTTGCTCGGAAGAGGAGGTGGGGCTCGACTTCCCGGTCTTCACCACCCGTCCCGACACCCTCTTCGGCGCCACCTTCTTCGTCCTCGCCCCCGAGCACCCCGAGCTGATGCGGCTGGTCGAGGGGACGCCGGCCGAGGCCGAGGTGCGCGAGTACGTCAACCGGATCGGCCGCGAGTCGGCCTCCGAGCGCGGCGCCGAGGACCGCGAGAAGACCGGCGTCCCGCTCGGCCGCTCGGTCGTCAACCCGGTCAACGGCGATGAGATCCCGATGTTCGTCGCCGACTACGTGCTGATGGAGTACGGGACCGGGGCGATCATGGCGGTCCCCGCGCACGACTCGCGCGACTACGAATTCGCCCAGGCCTTCGGCTTGCCGCTGCGACGGGTGATCGAGGGCGAGGACGCCGAGGCGGCACGTGACTCGGAGGGCCTGCCCTACCCGGGCGACGGGCCGATGACCGGCTCGGGCCGCTTCGACGGCAAGGGCAACCGCGACGCCTACGAGGAGATCGTCGCCTGGCTCGCCGCCGAGGGGCGGGGCGATTCCGCGGTCAACTTCCGACTGCGCGACTGGCTCGTCTCGCGCCAGCGCTACTGGGGGGCGCCGATCCCGGTCGTCTACTGCGAGGGCTGCGGCGAGGGCGGGGCGCCGGCGATCGTCCCCGTGCCGGCCGAGCAGCTGCCGGTCGAGCTGCCCGAGATCGAGGACTACGCGCCGCAGGGCAAGAGCCCGCTGGCGGCGGCCGAGGGGTGGGTGGCGACCGAGTGCCCGCGCTGCGGCGGCCCGGCGCGGCGCGAGACCGACACGATGGACACCTTCGTCGACTCCTCCTGGTACTTCCTCCGCTACCTCGACTCGCGCAACGGCGAGGCCGCCTGGGGCCGGGAGGCGGTCGATCATTGGTTCCCGGTCGACCAGTACATCGGCGGCGTCGAGCACGCGATCCTGCACCTGATGTACGCGCGCTTCTTCACCAAGGCGCTGGCCGACCTCGACCTCCTAGGCGCTCAGGAGCCCTTCGCCAACCTCTTCGCCCAGGGGATGATCACCCGCGACGGGGCGAAGATGTCGAAGTCGCGCGGCAACACGGTCAGCCCCGCCGAGTACGTCGAGCGCTACGGCGCCGACTCGGCTCGCACCTACGTCTGCTTCATGGGCCCGCCCGAGCGCGGCGGCGACTGGACCGACGAGGGGGTCGAGGGGGTCAACCGCTTCCTCTCACGGCTCTGGCGCCTCTGCGAGGAGGTCGAGGGGCGAACCGCGCCTTCGGCCGTCCCCGACCTCGGCGAGCCGGCGGCGCGGGAGCTGATGGCGAAGGCGCACTGGGCGATCGAGAAGGTGACGCGGGACTTCCAGCGCGGCTTCCAGTTCAACACCGCGATCGCCGCCGTGATGGAGCTGGTCAACGACGCCTACCGGCTCAAGGACGGGCTCTACGCGGAGCTGCGGACCGGGGCGGCGGTGCGCTTCGCGACCGCGACCGCGGCCTCGCTGATCTTCCCCTTCGCCCCGCACCTGGGGGCCGAGGTGTACGAGCGACTGCGCGGCGAGCGGGTCTGGGAGCAGCCCTGGCCCGTTGCCGACCCCGAGCTGCTCGCGAGCGACACGGTCACCCTCATCGTCCAGGTCAACGGCAAGCTGCGCGACAGGGTCGAGGCCCCATCCGAGGCCGCCGAGGAGGAGCTGTTGGCCTTGGCCAAGGCCAGCGAGAAGGTCTCCAAGCACCTCGAGGGCAAGGATCTCGTCAAGGAAATCGTGGTGCCGGGGAAGCTGGTCAACCTGGTGGTCCGTTAGGGGCAGATCCGGTCTCGGATCCCGCGGCGGCGCCCGGTTTTGGTACAAAGCGCGCGCATGCTCGTCAGAAGGTTCAACGAAGCGGCGGTGGTCGAGTGGCACCGGCTCAACGCCCACGTGCTGCTGGACGCGGGGGAACTCGGCTCGCGCAACCTCTCGGTCTCCTGGCTCGAGGTGCCGGCCGGAGCGAAGCAGACGCTGCGCACCGACGAGGGCTCCGAGCAGGCCTACGTCGTCGTCCGCGGCTCCGGCACGATGTCGGTTGCCGGCGACACCCAGCAGGTCAGCGAAGGCGACCTGATCCTGGTCCCGCCCGCGACCGAGCACTCGATCGGCACCGACGGCGAGGAAGACCTCGCCTGCGTTTCGATCCAGTCGCCGCCCGTGGCCGCGGCAGAGCTGTACAGCGACCAATTGGCCGAGGTCGCGGGCTACGACTACGACGACGAGGACTGAGCGCGGGGGCCGGCGCATCCTCCCTGTGTCCCCCGAACTGCTTGGCCTCCACACCTCAGTCACAGATTTGAGGTGAAATTGGTCCCCGGTGCGCGCCACGCGTGAGGGGGGGCCGGGCACGATCGGGGGGTGCCCGATCTGAGCAGAGCGCAGGTTCTCGTCTACGGCGCCGCTGCTGTGGCGCTGCTGCTGGTTGGCGCGCGGGCGCTGCGGGCCGAGGGGGGCGGCGGGGATTCGTTTGCGCAGGCCGCCGGAGGAGGGGCCGGTGGTGGCGACGACTTCGCGATCAGCGGGCAGGCGGGGGATCTCGTGGTCGACGTGACCGGCCAGGTCGCAAGCCCCGGCGTCTACAGGCTGCCGGCGGGGAGCCGGGTGAACGATGCGGTGCAGCGCGCCGGCGGCGCGACCGGGCGGGCCGAGCTGGAAGCAGTCAATCTGGCAGCGCGGCTGGCCGACGGCCAGCAGGTCGTCGTCCCGGGGCGGGTACCGGGCGGCGGCCCCACGACTTCGGCGAGCGGTGAAGAAGAGGGCCCGATCAGCCTCGGCACGGCGACGGTCGAGGACCTCGACACGATCGACGGGATCGGCCCGGTCACCGCCGAAGACATCATCGAGTTCCGCGACCAGCACGGCGGCCTCGCCTCCGTCGACCAGCTGGACCAGATCTCGGGGATCGGGCCGGCGACGATGGAAGCGCTGCGGGCTCGTCTGCAGCCCTGAGTGGCGGTGCGCACGCCGCATCCGAGTTGGCCGGTGGTCGTCGGGATCGCTTCCGTCGTCGTTCTCGGGCTCCTCCACAGCGGCGAGATCCGCGCCCGCGCCTCGGCTGGGCTTGGGGAGGGGATGCCGGCACGCGAGGCGGCACTGGCCCGCGGCTTCGTCCTCGGCGAAGACGAGGCGGTCGACGCTGCGACCGAGGACGACTTCCGCCGCTCCGGGCTGAGCCACCTGCTCGCCGTCTCCGGCGAGAACGTGACCTTGCTGGCGCTGCTGGCGGCGCCGCTGCTCGGTGCGCTCGGGATCCCGCTGCGCGAGCGCCTGCTTTGGCTGGCGGGCCTGATCGCGATCTACGTCCCGCTCGCCGGCGCCGGTCCCTCGATCCAGCGGGCGGCGGTGATGGGCGCGGCGGGGCTGCTGGCGACGCTCTCGGGGCGGCGCGCCTCGCGTCTCTACGGGCTCGGTCTGGCGCTCGCCGTCACTCTCGCGGTCGACCCCGGGGTGGCCGCCGACGTCGGCTGGCAGCTCAGCTTCGCCGCCGTGCTCGGCATCCTGCTGCTGGCCGGGCCGCTGCGCGAGGCGCTCGTGTGCCGGCTCGGCAAGGGAGGCTGGCGGCGGGCGCTGGCCGAGGGCATCGCCGTCACCGTTGCCGCGACCTTGGCGACGGCACCGCTGATCGCCTTCCACTTCGAAACGCTCTCGACCACGACCCTCCTCGCCAACGTCCTCGCGCTCCCCGCGGTGGCGCCGGCGATGTGGCTGGGGATGGTCTCGGCCGCACTCGCGCAGGTCCCGGGACTGCCGCTGGCACCGCTCAACGGCCTCGACGCCCTGCTTCTCGCCTACATCGCCCAGGTCGCCCACTGGTGCGCGGCGCCGAGTTGGGCGGAGGTCCACGTCCACCTCGGGCTCCCGGGGCTGCTGGCGTCGTACGTCGCCCTCGCCGGCGCGATCGTCGCCGCTGCTTGGCTGGCGCGGCTGCGTCCTCTCGCTGCCGCACGCGAGCGGCAGGGGCGCCTTTGTTCGGGTGATCCGAACAAAGGCGCCTCGAATCCGCCGTCCTGGCGGCGCACGGCGATGTTGGGGGCGGTCGCCGTCCTGGCGGCGCTCCTCTTCGCCGCTCACCCCGCTGCGCATCGTGCGGCGCAGCTGCCGATCGCCCCCGGCGAGCTCCGTATCGACGTCCTCGACGTCGGCCAGGGTGACGCGATCCTCCTGCGGCCCGGGACGGGGCTGCCGCTGTTGGTCGACGGCGGCCCTCCCGGTGACGGGCTCGAGGCGCAGTTGGCCGGCCTCGACGTCGGCCGCCTCGGCGCTGCGGTGATCACCCACGACGAGGCAGACCACGCGGCCGGCGTCGAGGAACTGCTCGGCCGCGTCCCGATCGCGCGCTTGGTCTACGCTCGCCTTCGGCGCTCCTCGCTCGCCCTCGCACGTGCTGCCGGAGCGGTCCCGCTGCGGGTCGGCGCCGGCGCCCTGATCCGAGCCGGTCGGCTCCGGCTTCGCGTCCTCTGGCCGCCGCTCGAGCTGCTCGCGCAGCCGCTCGCCGGCGCCGACCCGAACACCCAGGCGCTCGTCATCCTCGCCAGTTGGGGCCGGTTCTCGATGCTGCTCACCGCCGACGCCGAGGCCGAATCGGTGCCGATCGAACCTGGTCCCGTCGACGTGCTCAAGGTCGCTCATCACGGCAGCGACGATGCCGGCCTTGCGGGGCTGCTGGCCCGGACCGAGCCGCGCCTGGCGGTGATCTCGGTAGGTGCCGGCAACTCCTACGGCCATCCCACCGCGGCGACTCTGGCGACCCTCGCCGCGGCCGGCGTTCGCGTGCTGCGGACCGATCGCGACGGCCGGATCGAGATCGACGTGCGCCACGGCCAGATCACCGTTTCGAGCGGCTGACCGGATTGGAGCGTCGATCTAAACGAATGGTCGAATCGAAACTGGGGTTATCCGGGGCTCGGCCTACCGCCCTCGCCCTCGGCCGCCGATGGCGAGGGTGGTGAGATCGATGCTGAGAGCGCTGGCTGCCAGGGTCCCGAGCTGGGCCGGCACCCGCCTGCCCGAACGGATCCGCAGCACCACCTTCGCGATGCTCGGCCTAACCGCGGTCGCCGGCCTCGGATTGGTCGTCCTCTTCTCGCAGCCGGGCTGGCCGCTTCGCTCCCTGGGGCCGCTCTCCGAACCCTCGGCCGCGCAGCAGGACGTCGGCGGGGGTGTGGCGATCTCGGCACCGGACAGCGGCGCGCCTGGGCAGGCAACCGCCAGCTCCGGCGTCGCGATCGCGGTGGCTGCCGCGGCTCCCGCGCCGAATCGGCGGGGCGGGACGGCAGGCAAGGTCGGCGGCGCCGCCGCGGCGGATCCCGCACCTTCACGGGGCGGCGGTCGGTCTCCGGGCGGCAGCCAGCCCTCAGGCGAACCGAGCGCTCCGGTGCCGACCACGGAAGCACCCGGCCCGGAATCGACGACCACCACGACGACGCCCTCGACCCAGGGGCCGTCGACCGCCGGCGTCACCGGCGGCGAAGAAGCCGGTTCGGGCGCCGATGGCTCCTCTGCGTCATCCGGTTCGGGAGGCAGCGGTTCCGGCGGGTCGGCCAGCTCCAGCCACCGCTCCGGCGGCGGCTCGCAGACGCTCGGCGGGTCCGGCGGCAGCTCCTCGTCGACCCCGTCGACTTCCACGACCACGCCACAGCCCGCGACTCCGAGCGGCGGCGGTGGCTCGGGGACCGGCGTCCCCGGCAGCGAAGGCTCGGGTGGCGGTGGCGGCAGCGGTTCCGGCGGCGGCCACGGTCACGGCCACGGTCACTGAGCCGCGCCGGCGCCTGCCGCGCCGGTCTCTAGACTCGGCCGCGTGGCCGACGGGATGCAACCGCTCTACCTGATCGGCGGCACCGACGAAGCGAAGATCGACGCGACGCGGAGCCGGCTGCGGGCGCGCGCCGAACGCGAGGGCGGGGCCGCCGCACTCGAGGTCTTCGAGTCCGGCGAGGGACGCGGCATGCCCGACCACGAGGCGCTGCTGATGGCGATCCCGGCGCTTTCCTTGATGGACTCGCGCCGCTACCTGCTCGCCGACGGCGTCGACCGCTGGCGCGAGAAGCAGCTCGAGGCGGTGATCGCCGCCCTGGCGGCCCTGCCCCCGGACCTGACGCTCGTCCTCATCTCGCGGGCGAAGACGCCGGCGAAGCTGAGCAAAGCTGTACAAGCGGCCGGCGGTGAGATCCACGAGTTCGAGGCGCCGAAAGCTCGGGACCTACCGCGACAGCTGGTCACCGATGCGCAGCGGCTCGGGTTCAGGCTGGATCCTGCCGCCGCTCGGCTCCTCGTCGACCGAATGGGAGCAAATCCGGTTCGCCTGGCCAACGAGCTGGCCCGTCTGGAGCTGTGGTGCGGGAGCGGAGGAGAGGTCGGCCCCGAGGACCTGGAAGCGATGATCGCCGACACCCAGGAGGCGGCGGTCTGGACCCTTTCCGACGCTCTGCTCGAAGGCGACGCTGCCGGTGCCCTGCGGGTCGGCGAGCGGCTGATCGCCCAGGGCGAGAACGTCACCGGCCTGATCTACGGCCTCGCCTCGCGCCTGCGCAGCGCCTGCGCCGCCGCCGCTCAGCTCGAGGCCGGGGTGCCGCCGAAGCAGGTCGAGTCGTCGCTGAAGATGCATCCCTACGCGGCCAAGCTGCTGGTCGGCCGCGTCCGCAACGCCAAGCTCTCCGACCTGCGTGCGGCAGCCGAGACGCTTGCCGATCTCGAGCTTTGGTGCCGGGGAGAGAAGGACTACGGCGACGAGCTAGCGCTCACCTTGGCGCTGCGACAAATGGCGGCCTCTGCGGCCGCTTAGCCCTGCGCGGCGGCGCCGGCGGCGATGCGAGCAGCTTTCGACTTCTTGCGCGCACCCGTGTTTCGATGCAGGGCGCCCTTCTGGACGGCCTTGTCGATCTTCGAGACGAGGGCACGCTGCTCAGCGGCGATCGCCTCGGCGTCGCCGCCCTCGACCGCGGCCTCGAGGCGCCGGAAGTAGGTCTTGACCGTGCTGGTGAGCAGCCGGTTCTCGGCGCGCTCGCGCTCGCTGCGTAGGATCCGCTTCTTCTGTGAGGCTATGTTGGCCATGTCTCTCCGCCCCAGCAGGCGCCGTGCCGGCTGTGGGCGGCCGCTGACTATAGCGACTGAGGAGTTCCGGGGTCGCTCCCGAACCTGAACCCGAATGGCCAGGCCCGAGGCACCAGACACGCACGAATTCGAGGAGCGGCCGATCAACGCCGACGTCCCCTTCGCCGAGGACGTTGCCCTGCGCCGGGCGGAGGCGTTCGACCCGACGGAGGAATTCGCCGCCGAGCCGGCGCCCGGCCGCCAGGCCGGCCGCATCGCCCGCTCGACCGCGTTCTTCTCGATCGCCACCGGCGCCTCGCGCATCGTCGGCCTCGGCCGCGAAGTCGTCGCCGCCAGCTATTTCGGCACCAAGGGACCGGTCTCGGCCTTCACGATCGCCTTCCAGGTCCCCAACCTGGTCCGCGCCCTATTCGCGGACGCCGCCCTGCAGCCGGCCTTCGTCCCGGTCTTCACCGAACTGCTCGGGGAGAAGAAATACAAGGAGGCATTCCGGCTCGCCTCGACCCTGCTGCTGCTGGCGACGATGGTGCTCGGCACGCTCACCGCCCTATTCGTCCTTTTGGCGCCGGTGATCATGCCGGTGTTCATCCCGGACTGGAGCCAGAGCCTGGTCGACCTCACGATCACGCTCTCGCGGATCCTCTTCCCCATCCTGATCCTGCTCGGGATCAGCGGCGTCGTCGTCGGCGTCCTCAACAGCTACGACCGCTTCGGCGCCTTCGCGATCTCGCCGCTGTTCTGGAACCTGACGATCATCGTCTTCATCGTTCTCCTCGCGCCGGTCTTCGAAGGCGAAGATCGGATCTACGCCTACGCGATCGGGATCCTCGCCGGCACGCTCGTCCAGCTGCTGATCCCGGCCTGGGACCTGCGGCACACCCCGTACCGGTTCAGCTTCAGCTTCGAGTGGCGCCACCCGGGGGTGCGGCGGGTGCTGCTCTTGATGCTGCCGGTGACGATCAGCCTCGGCCTGATCAACTTCAACGCGCTGATCAACAGCTTCTTCGGCGCCCTGATCAGCACCGAAGGCCCCGCCGCGATCGACAAAGCGTTCCGGCTCTACCAACTTCCCCAGGGCATCTTCTCGGTCGCGGTCGCAACCGTTCTCTTCCCGGCCCTGGCGCGCTATGCCAACGCGGGGCAGATCGACAACCTGAGGGCGACGCTTGCCAACGGGATGCGCCAGATCCTCTTCGTCCTCGTACCCGCGGGGGCTGCGATCCTGGTCCTCTCCGAACCGATGATCCGGCTGATCTACCAGCGCGGCGAATTCGGTCCCGCCGAAACGACCCTGGTCGCGACGGCGCTCTTCTGGTTCGCCTTCTCGCTGCCGACCAACGGCCTCTACCTGCTGCAGACGCGGACCTTCTTCAGCCTTCAGAAACCCTGGCAGGCGACCGCCCTGGCCGTGATCGACCTCGTCGTCTCGGCCTTGGCCGCCCTGGTCCTCTATTCCCCATTTGGAGTCGGCGGAGTGGTGGCGGGCACGGGGATCGGGACCACCGCGGCCGTCGCCGCGCAGGCGTTCATCCTGCGCCGCGAGCTGCAGGGCCTCGAGCTGCGCCGCCTCTTCCTGACTACGCTTCAGATCACGATCGCCGCGGCGGCGCTGGCCGGGGTCTCGTGGCTCGTCTGGGACCTGCTCGACGAAGCCCTCGGCCGCGGCCTTGCCGGCCAGATCGTCTCGCTCGGTTGCGGACTGGCGCTCGGGGCGGTCGCCTACCTCGCCGTGGCCCGCCTGCTGCGGATCGCCGAGCTCGACCAGATCCTGCGCCTCGTGCTGCGGCGGAGATAGGGGACGGCCGGCTGCATGCTCGGGGTCGGGCGGTATCTACTGGGGGTCGTCGAGATCGTGCTGCTCGTCGGCTGCGCGTGGCTGGGTGCAGGGGAGGCGCGGAAGCGTCTGCTGCCGGAGTTCGCCGGAGCTGTGGCGGGTCTGGCCACGGCGGTGATCGCACTGGCCCTGCTGATCTGGTGTGCGGAGGTGCTCGGGACCCTTTCCCTGTTCGAGCCCGTTCCGTATCTCGCTCTCGTGGCCATCGTGGGGCTGGGCCTATGGGTGTCCTTGCGGCGCTCTCCGGAGGGAGGTCTCCCGCACCCGCACTTGCAGGTAGGGGTGCGGGAGACCTCCCTCCGGGCGGGCGCGCAGGACGGCGAACGCGGCAATGAGAGGAGAGGAGGGGGCGAAGCGACGGCGGCCACTCTCATCGCCCTGGTCATCGCCGCGGTCGCCGTCATCCACTTCGCGATGGGCGTGAAGGCGAAGCTCTCCACGGGGATGACGGGGTTCGACAGCACCTGGTACCACGGGCCGTTCGGGGCGGGGTTCTTCCAGAGCGGTAACACGATCGACCTGCACTTCATCGCGCCGCAGTTCCTCGCCTGGTTCTACCCGGCCAACGCGGAACTGTTTGGCGCGGCGGGGATGCTGGCGTTCTCCCGCGACCTGCTCTCGCCGCTGCTCAACCTGGGCTGGTTCCTCGGCTGCTTGCTGGCTTGCTGGTGCATCGGGCGGCCTTACCGAGTTGGGCCCTGGTCGCTGGCGCTGGGGGCGGTGGCGCTGAGCGTGCCGGCGCTGCACGACCAGGCCGGCGAAGCGAGGAACGACGTCGTCGGGATCTTCTTCCTGCTCGCGGCCGTGGCTGTGGCGGTGAACGCTTGGGGTGGGTGGCGGAGGGACGGAAAAGAAGCCGTGAGGGGGGAGGGGGCAGAGCGAGCTCGGGCCAGCGCCTGGGGGACTGGGGCACTGCTGCTCGTCGGTCTTGCTGCCGGCCTGGCCGCCGGGACCAAGCTGAACTTCCTCCTACCTGCAGCAGTTCTGGTCGTCGGCCTGGCCGCGGTGGCGCCAAGCGGCGCCCGTGGGCGTGCGCTCTGGGTCGGGGCCCTGGCCGCGCTGGCCGGCGGCGGCTACTGGTACCTGCGCAACCTCGTCCACAGCGGCAACCCGCTGCCCTGGGTGCACCACCTGGGCCCGATCACCCTGCCCGCGCCCCAGCAGGCCCTCGGCGGCCGCGAAGCCCACAGCGTCCTCTCCTACCTCAACGACGGCAGCGTCTGGTCCGACTGGTTCCTCCCCGGCCTCCACCACGGCCTCTGGATCCTCTGGCCGGTGCTCGGCCTAGCCGCGCTAGCCGGCCTCCTCCTCCCACTCCTCCCATCCCGCGGTTCCTTTGTTGCGGGAGACGCAGCAAAGGAACCGCGGGATTCGACGGGCGACGAACGTGGTTCCTTTGTTGCGCCTCGGGCGACAAAGGAACCACGAGAGCAGAAGTGGGACCTGGTGTTGGCGGTGGCGGGGCTCGTCGGGTTGGCGAGCGCGTTGGCCTGGCTGGTGGCGCCGACCTCGGCCTCCGGCCCGGACGGGATGCCGCGCGGCTTCGAATCCGGCCTCCGCTACCTCGCCCCGGCGCTCGTCCTCGGGCTCGCCCTGTTCCCCGCAGCCCCTCAGCTCCGCACTCGCCTCGCTCGCCTCGCCGACCAGTTGTCCTTTGTCGCCCACAGGGCGACAAACGTCGAGGGGATGGTTGCGAAAGGCGCGCGAAAGGCGCGCGGCTGGGGGTGGGTGGTCGTTGGAGCGGCGATTGCGGTGGTCGTGGTTGCGGTGGGATACCCGGTGCAGCGGCACTACCTGCGGGAGCGGTACGCGGACCCGACCTTCAGCACGCCGGGGCTCGATGCGACTTTCAAGTGGGCGCGGGACGTCTCCGGAGCGCGGATCGCGACGACCAGCACCCGCCAATATCCGCTCTTCGGCACCGACCTCTCTAATCACGTCCAGTACGTCGGCGTCGAACGCGACCACGGCGGCTTCGAAGCGCCGACCAGCTGCCCCCAATGGCGCCGCCTCCTCGACGAAGGCGACTACGACTACGTGGTCACCAGCCGCGACCGCATCGAACCCGGCAAGCCCCCCTACCCAGACACCACCAACTGGACCGAATCCCCCCAGGCCGAAATCATTCTCCGCAAGCCCCCCACGGTCGTCTTCAGAATCCGAGGCAAGCTGAACCCCTCGTCCTGCCCCAGCTGAGGGAAACAGGCTGCAGTCCATGCAGCCGTATGTTGCTTGGACTCCTGCCGGCGGGTGGCGCCGCAGGGGGGGACCACCCCTGAGGAAGCTTTAGCTACCGGAAGGGGTGGTGGGCCCCCTGCGGTGACAGGACCCGCCGGCCCGGCGCTCCCTTCATACTCCGCCGTCCCGCATGGACCGCATCCGCAACTTCTCGATCATCGCCCACATCGACCACGGCAAGTCGACCCTGGCCGACCGCATCCTCGAGCTGACCGGGGCGGTCGACCCGAAGAAAATGCAGGCGCAGCTGCTCGACTCGATGGACCTCGAGCGCGAGCGGGGGATCACCATCAAGGCCCAGGCGGTGCGGGTCGAGTACACAGCCGACGACGGGGAGACCTACCACCTGCACCTGATCGACACCCCGGGGCACGTCGACTTCTCCTACGAGGTCTCGCGCAGCCTCGCCGCCTGCGAGGGGGCGCTGCTGGTCGTCGACGCCGCCCAGGGGGTTGAGGCGCAGACCGTCGCCAACACCTACCTGGCGATCGAGAACGGGCTCGAGCTGATCCCCGTCATCAACAAGGTCGACCTGCCCGGCGCCGAGCCCGACCGGGTCGCCCAGGAGATCGCCGACCTGCTCGGCGGCGACCCCGAGGAAGCGCTGCGGATCTCCGCCAAGACCGGGGTCGGGGTGAAGGAGGTGCTGGAGGCGATCGTCGCCCGCATCCCGGCGCCCGAGGGCGACGTCGACGCCCCGACCCGGGCGCTGATCTTCGACTCCGAGTTCGACCAGTACCGCGGCGTGATCGCCTACGTGCGGATGGTCGACGGCCGCTTCCGCAAGCACGAGCGGATCGTCTCGATGCAGAACGGCAACGAAGCCGACATCGACGACATCGGCTTCTTCCGCCCGGCGATGACCGCGGTCGAAGGCATGGAGGCGGGCGACGTCGGCTACCTGATCACCGGCATCAAGGACGTCAACAAGCTGCGCGTCGGCGACACCCTGACCGCCCAGGGGGAGCCCGCGAGCGAGCCGCTCGAGGGCTACCGCGAGGTGCGGCCGATGGTCTTCTGCGGGCTCTTCCCGATCGACACCGATCGCTACGAGGACCTCCGCGACGCGCTCGAGAAGCTGGCCCTGAACGACGCCGCGCTCTCCTGGGAGCCGGAGACCTCGGAGGCGCTCGGCTTCGGCTTCCGGGTCGGCTTCCTCGGCCTCCTCCACATGGAGATCGTGCGCGAGCGGCTGGAGCGTGAGTACGACCTCGACCTGCTGGCGACGACGCCGAACGTGCGCTATGTCGTCCACCTCACCAACGGCGAGGAGATCGAGGTCCGCAGCCCGACCGAGTTGCCCGACCCGGGCACGATCGAGTCGATCGAAGAGCCCTACATCCGCGCCTCGATCATCTGCCCGAAAGAGCAGGTGGGGGCGGTGATGGAGCTCTGCCAGCAGCGCCGCGGCACCCACGTCGACATGCACTTCCTCAGCTCCGAGCGGGTCCAGATCCGCTACGACCTGCCGCTCGCCGAAATCGTCCTCGACTTCTTCGACCTGCTGAAGTCGTCGACTCGCGGCTACGCCTCGCTCGACTACGAACCGATCGGCAACCGCCCCTCGGATCTGGTCAAAGTCGACATCCTGCTCGCGGGTGAAAAAGTCGACGCGCTCTCGATCATCGTCTTCCGCGAGTTCGCCTACGACCAGGGCAAGCGCCTCGTCGGGCGGCTGCGCAAGACGATCCCGCGCCAGCTCTTCGACGTCCCGGTGCAGGCCGCGGTCGGCTCCAACATCCTCGCCCGCGAGACGGTCAAGGCACTGCGCAAGGACGTCACCGCAAAGCTCTACGGCGGCGACGTCACCCGCAAGCAGAAGCTGCTGAAGAAGCAGAAAAAAGGGAAGAAACGGATGAAGGCCGTGGGCCGGGTCGAAGTCCCGCAGGAGGCCTTCCTCGCCGTGCTCGAGATCGACGAGTAGGGCTTCCCTCCCGCCTGGCTGCGCAGCCAGTAAAGTGCGCGCGAGCAACCAGGGAGGGAGGTTCCTTTTGGCGATCAAGACCGATGCGGTTGGCAAGGAATGGCCGGCGACGACCTACCAGGTCGGCCGCGAGAAGATCAAGGAGTACGCGAACGCGCTGGGGATCGAGAACCCGGTCCACCGCGACGTCGAGGCGGCCCGCGCGGCCGGCTTCCGCGACGTCGTCGCACCGCCGATGTTCGCCGTCGTCTACAGCAGCCCGGCCGTCGGCCCGGCGATGTTCGACCCCGACGTGGCGATGAACTTCGCCGCGATGGTCCACGGCGCTCAGGTCTTCGAGTGGGGTGAGCCCGCTTGCTCGGGCGACGAGATCACGACCACCGCGAAGTGCGTCTCGATCGAGGAGAAAGCCGGCAACGGCTTTTACGTCTTCGAGACCAACGCGGTCAACCAGGATGGGGCCCAGGTCGTGCGCGGGACCTGGACCTGCATCGTGAGGGGGGTTTAGGGATGGCTGACGTGAACGTGGGCGACCAGGTCCCCGAGCTGCGGGTGACCCCGGACAAGTACCTGCCGCACCGCTACGCGGGCGCCTCCGGCGACTTCAACCCGATCCACATCGACGACGAGTTCGCCAAAGCAGTGGGGCTGCCGCGCAACATCCTGCACGGGCTCTACTCGATGGGGCTGGTGGCCCGGGCCAGCGCTCAGGGACTCGCTGGCGGCGACCCGAGAGCTCTCAAGCGTCTCTCGGTTCAGTTCCGGGGGATGGGTCTTCCGGAGCAGGAGGTAGTGGTCACCGGCGAGATCCAATCCGTCGACGCCAACCGGGTCGTGGTCGCCACGGAGGCAGCTCAGGGCGAAACTCGAATCATCCGCAACGCCGAGGCCACGCTGGAGCTATAGGCGCTAGAGCGGGGAGGGGCGGGTGACCCCTCCCAAAACACTCAAGCGAGGCTCCTGCCGAGCGTTTTGGGAGGGGTCACCCGGCGCTCCTCCTAGACTGGATGGGTGCTCTCCGAGCGGCAAGAACTGATTCTGCGGCTGGTGGTCGAGGCCTACTTGGCATCGGCACGACCGGTTGGGTCGCGGGAGCTCGCGTCCCGCAGCGAGATCGAATGGGGCTCCTCGACGGTCCGTTCAGAGCTGGCGGCGCTCGAGGAGGAGGGGTTTCTCACTCATCCACACACCTCCGCGGGGAGGGTGCCGACGGACTCTGGGTACCGGCTCTACGTCGAGGCCTTGATGGGTCCCTCGGCGCCTGCCGCCCCGGAGCCGGCGGTGGGGCTCGAGCTCTCGCGGTTGCGGCGCGAGGTCGACGAGGCGATGCGGGAGACGACCGCCGCGCTTGCCCAGGTCACCGACCTGGTGGCGATGGCGACGGCGCCGCCGCCGAGCCTGGGGGCGACGATCCACCGGGTCGAGGTCCTGCAGCTGGCGCCGCACCGGGTCGTCGTCATCGCGATCGCCTCGACCGGCGACGTTGCCCGCCGCGTCTTCGAGTTCGCCGACCCGGTCGATCCCGGCCTCGTCGCCTGGGCTTCCAGCTACCTGAACGAGTCGCTCTCCGGCCTCGGCGTCGGCGCCCGGATGATCGCGACGCGCCTGGCCGACCCCGAGCTGGGCCGGCTCGAGGCCCAGTTCGTAGCCACCCTCGGTTCCGCCTTCACCGAGTTCGGGCCGGAGACCGGCGGCGACCTCTACGTCGACGGCACCTCGCGCCTGCTCTCCGAGGCCCATCTCCCCGACCTGCCCCGCGCCGACGAGCTGATGACGGCGCTGGAGCGCCGCGCCGACGTCCTGCAGATGCTCCAGTCCTCGCTCGAGCGGCGCTCGGTCTACCTCTGGATCGGCGACGAGAACCCGCAGCCGCAGCTGCGCTCGGTCAGCGTCATCGGCGCCAACTACGGGCTCGGCCACCGCAACCTCGGCGCGGTCGGCGTCGTCGGCCCGCGGCGGATGGACTACGCGACCGCGATTGCCTCGGTGCGAATCGCCGCGCGTGAGCTCTCCCGTTACTTCGAGACCGTCTACGACTCCTGAGCCCGAGACCGATGCCCCGCGACTACTACGAGGTCCTCGGCGTCTCGCGTGACGCCAGCGAGACCGAGATCAAGAAGGCTTTCCGCGGCCTCGCCCGCGAGCTGCACCCCGACGTCAACGACCACGACCCCGAAGCCGAGGAGAAGTTCAAGGAGGCCGCCGCCGCCTACGAGGTCCTCTCCGACCCCGAGCGTCGCCGCACCTACGACACCTACGGCGAAGAGGGGTTGCGCTCGGGCGGCTTCGATCCGAGCGGATCGTTCGGCTCGATCGACGAGATCTTCCAGGCCTTCTTCGGCGGCGGCGGCTTCGGCTTCGGCGGCGGCGGCGGACCGGCCGCCGGGGGTGACGTCGCGGTCGCGGTCGAGATCGAGCTCGCCGAGGTCGCCACCGGTGCCCGCCGCGAGGTCAGCTACGCGGCGATCGGCGTCTGCGAGCACTGCCACGGCAACGCCGCCGAGCCCGGCACGCCGATCCACGCCTGTGAGCGCTGCGGCGGTGCCGGCCAGCTGCGCCAGGTCTCGCGGACGCCGTTCGGGCAGATGGCGCGCGCCGTCGTCTGCGACGTCTGCCACGGCGCCGGCAAAGTTCCGGAGACGCCCTGCGGGGTCTGCCACGGCAGCGGCCGCACCCAGGCCAACCTGACCAAGGAGATCGAAGTCCCGGCCGGGATCGAGAGCGGCCAGACCCTGCGCGTCTCCGGCGCCGGCCACGCCGGCGAGATCGGGGCAGCGCCGGGCGACCTCTACGTCGAGGTCCGGGTAGCGGCCGACGAGCGCTTTCGCCGCGACGGCACCGACCTGATCAGCCTCGTCACCGTTTCCGCCACCGAGGCGATGCTGGGCGCGACGGTGACGGTGCCGACGCTCGAGGGCGAGCACGAGATCGAGCTCGGTCCCGGCACCCAGCCCGGCCACGAGGAGACGCTGCGCGGCGAGGGCCTGCCGCGGCTCGGCGGCCGCCGCCGCGGCAACCAGCGGGTGATCGTCAACGTCGTCGTTCCCACCAACCTCAGCGAGGAGCAGCGCGAGCTCGCCGCCAAGCTCGACCAGAGCCTCGACGAGGACAACCTCGCGCCCCAGCACGGCGAGGGCTTCTTCAGCCGCTTTCGCAAGGCCTTCGGCTAGCCGGTGATCCGGCTCGCGGTCCGCTGCGCCCCAGACCAGGCCGAGCTGGTCCTAGCCGAGCTGACCGTGCTCGCCCCGAACGGGGTCGAGGAGGAGCGCGGCCCGGGCTACGTCGAGTACGCGATCTATGGCGGCGAGGGAGAGTTGCCGGAGCTGGGCGAGATCGACGCCGCGGTCGGCAGCGGCCGGGTCGAGGTCAGCGCCACCGAGGTCCCCGACGACTGGGCCGACCGCTGGCGCGACTTCCACAAGCCGCTGCTGATCGGCGACCGCCTCTGGCTGCGACCCTCCTGGGAGGACCCTCGCCCTGGCACGATCGACCTCGTCGTCGACCCCGGCCGTGCCTTCGGCACCGGCGCCCACCCGACCACCCGCCTCTGCCTCGAGTACCTGCTCGAGCTGGAGGAGGGGGGAGAGGCCGAAGGGCCGCTGACGGACCTGGGCTGCGGCTCAGGAGTGCTGGCCATCGCGGCCTCGAAGCTCGGCTGGGCCCCGATCACCGGCTACGACCACGAGCCCTCAGCTCTGGAAGCGACGGAATCCAACGCAGAGGCCAACGGCGTCAGCCTGAAGCTCGAGAAGAAGAACCTCCGCGAAAGCCTTCCGCCCCTCGGTCCCACGGTCGTGGCCAATCTCACGTCCCCGATCCTCGAGGCGGTGGCTGCTCAGCTTCCCGACCCGCCGACCACGCTCGTCTGCTCCGGGCTGTTGCCCTCGGAGCTAGATGACGTCAGTCGGGAGTTCGCCCGAGCGGGCCTCGAGGAGACGGACCGCCGTCGGGAGGGAGATTGGGCAGCTCTGCTGTTGCGCCGTCGGCCGTCCGAGATAGGGTCTGCGCCATGAGCCTGCCATTTGCTGGGTATTACGACACCGGCTACAAAATCGGCCTCTTCCTCCATGTCCTCTTTGTCGTCCTAGCCTTCGGCCCGACCTTCGGCTACGGGATCCTCTTCGGAGTGCTGCCGCAGTATCCGCAGGCGGCACCGGCGATCCTGGCGGGAATTCAGCGGGTGGACCGTTACCTGGTCAACCCCGGCTCGATCATCGTCTTGATCGCCGGGATCTACCTGCTCGCCGCGAGTGACAGCGTCTGGGATGGCAGCGACGCGTTCATCGTCGTCGGCTTCATCGCGATCCTCGCTCTTCTCGGCCTCCAGCACGCCTATTTTCAGCCGCATGTGCGGAAGCTGAAGGAGCTGGCCGAGCGCGACCTCAAGAGTGGCGACACGCTCAGCCCGGAGTTCCAGGCGATCGGCAAACAGGTCGGCAACGTCGGCATGATTGCCGGGCTGACCGTCGTCGTCACGATCTTCTTCATGACGTACAAGCCGTTCATGTGAGCGACCCCTCGCTGCCGGTGGCGATGTTCGACTCCGGCGTCGGCGGCCTCACGGTCCTGCACGAGTGCCTCGTCTCGCTGCCGCAGGAGGACTACGTCTACCTGGGGGACACGGCCTGCTTCCCCTACGGCAGCCGCGACCCGCAGCGGCTGCGCGAGCGGATCGCGCGGATCGCCGAGCTGCTGCTCGAGCGCGGCGCGAAGCTGCTGGTGATCGCCTGCAACACCGCTACGGCAATCGGCGAGGAGGTGGTCCGCGAGGTCGCGGCGCAGGCCGGGGTGGAGGTGGTGCCGGTGGTCGAGCCGCAGGCCGAGATCGCGGCGGCGATCACCGCCAGTGGCCGCGTCGGCGTGCTGGCGACCCCGAACACGGTCGAGAGCGGCGCCTACCGGCGGGCGCTGGAGGCGCAGGGCCGCGGTCTCGACGTGATCGAGGTCGAGGCGCCGCGCCTGGCGCCCTTCATCCAGGACGGCTCCCTCTTCGACGAGGAGACGATGGCGATGGCGCGCGGCTACTGCGCGCCGCTGCGCGAGGCGGAGGTCGACACCCTGATCCTCGGCTGCACCCATTACCCGCTGGTGGCGCCGATGCTGCAGCGGATCCTCGGTCGCGACGTTCGCCTCGTCGCCGGCGGCCACGCGGTCGCCGCCGCCGTCCAGCGCACACTTGCGGCGGCCGGGCTGGGTCGTGAGGGCGACGAGGAGGGCCGGTACGACTTCCTCTGCACTGGCGACCCCGACGCCTTCCACGCGGTGGGTACCCGCTTCCTGCAGATGCCGCTGGGCGAGGTCGAGCGGATCGCGATCGACGCCGGTCTCTAGTTCGCGACGAAGTCGAGGGCGAGTTGGCACCCGGTGCGCACCACAAGCGCGCCCTGACCCGCCACGATCCTTGCCATGCCCGTTCTGACCGCTGGCAATACCGTATATACTCACCCTATGGCAAAGGTGATGATCTCGATTCCGGATGCGCTCCTGGAGCGGATCGCCGCGCATGTGGCTTCGACCGGGGAGACCCGGAGCGGATTTCTCCAGCGGCTTGCAGAGGCCGAGCTCAACGCCGACGACGCGCGGCAGCACCAGCGGTGGAAGGAGATGCTGGAGGCGATCGGCCCGCTCGACCTGGGGGGGAAGAGCGCCGCGGAGCTGATCCGCGAAGACCGGGAATCGCACTGATGATGCTGCTGGACGCGGGCGTCTGGGTGGCGGCCCTGGTGCCAGACGAGCCACTCCACCGCGACGCCCGGGCGCTCCTCGACTCGCCGCGGGCCGACCTCGCCGCCCTCGATCTCACCGTCTACGAGGTCGTCAACGCGATCGGTGCCAAGCTCGGACAGCAGCGCGAGGCGCAGCAGCTTGGGCGGCTGATCATCGCGCGCTGCGCGCGCTCCATGGAAACGGTGGACGTGGACCTGCTTGACGGAATGGTCGACGTCGTCGGCCAATACGGCCTGACCTCATACGACGCCGCTTACGTCTCGGCTGCCCGGCGCAACGGCTGGACCCTGGTCAGCACCGATTTCCGCGACCTCGTTGACAAGGGTCTCGCCATCGCTCCCGACGCCGCCCTCTAACCTTGGTGCCGTGAGCGTCCTCGAGCAGGTCCAAAGCGACGTCAAGGTTGCGATGAAAGCGCGCGAAGGCGAGCGCGTCGCGGCGCTGCGCCTGGTCGTCGACGTGCTCCAGCAGGACGCCAAGCTGGGCAAGGGCGACGAGGTCGCGGTGCTGCAGCGCGAGCGCAAGAAACGGGTCGAGGCGGCCGAGGCCTACGAGGGCGCCGGCCGCGCCGAGCAGGCCGCCGCCGAGCGCTTCGAGGCGGAGCTGATCGAGGGCTACCTGCCGCAGCAGCTCTCCGACGAGGAGCTCGCCGACCTCGTTGCCGCCGCCGTCGCCGAGACCGGCGCGACCGAGCAGAGGCAGATGGGCCAGGTGATGTCGGCGCTGATGCCGAAGGTCGGCGGCCGCGCCGACGGCAAGCGGGTCAGCGCCGCGGTGCGCCAGGAGCTGGGTGCTTCTTAGTGGCGAAACGGCAGCTGACCCTCGACAACACCGTTGCGGCCGAGCTCGCCGGCTCGGAGGACAGCGTCCTGCGGGCGCTGCGCGGCAAGCTCGACGCCGACCTTCATCTGCGCGGCAACGTGCTCACCCTGGAGGGCGAGCCGGCCGACGTCGAGGAGGCGGCGCACGTGGTCGACGAGATGGTCGAGCTGATCGAGCAGGGCCATGAGGTCGCGCCGGGGACGATCGAAGCGGTGACCGGCGCGCTCGAGGCGCACGAGGACCCGGCCGAGATCCTCGACGACGTCGTCTGGCACCACCGCAACACGAAAGTCGCGCCGAAGACGCTGAACCAGAAACGCTATGTCGACTCGATCCGCCGTAACACGATCACCTTCGGGATCGGGCCAGCCGGTACCGGCAAGACCTTCCTCGCGGTGGCGATGGCGGCGGCGGCGCTGACCGAACGCCAGGTGCAGCGGATCATCCTCACCCGGCCCGCGGTCGAGGCGGGGGAGCGGCTCGGCTTCCTTCCCGGCGACATCCAGGCCAAGGTCGATCCCTACCTGCGCCCGCTCTTCGACGCCCTCTACGACATGCTCGATCCCGATCGCGTGAACGGCTACTTCGAGCGCAACGTGATCGA
>Ga0335070_10000231_pt1 | contig 63676 bp, 49 predicted proteins | sample Lox_Sample_13_FD_206722 | JGI IMG/M metagenome (GOLD analysis project Ga0335070, IMG submission 206722) | Soil microbial communities from Loxahatchee National Wildlife Refuge, Florida, United States - Lox_Sample_1.3 | ecosystem: Environmental > Terrestrial > Soil > Wetlands | place: USA...
TGAGGATTGATGAAAAACGGGAAGAAGATTGCACTCATTGTTGGCGCCATCGTCGTACTTCTGGCCATTGTGGGTTTCACGATCCAGCAGAGCCGTAAAGGCGTAGTTACGGTGCAAACCGGCAAGGTGGTACGGGAAGATCTGACGTCGGTCGTGACTGCGTCGGGCGAGATCAAACCCAAGCTGTATGTGAACATCGGGGCCAACGCCTTCGGCAAGATCACCAAGTTGTACGTCAAAGAAGGTGACCGTGTAAAAGAGGGGCAGATGCTGGCAACGATTGAAAACGTTCAACCTGCCGCTGACGTAAAGGCCACTGAGGCCGCCCTGAGTGTGGCGCAAACAGACTTCGTCGCCGCACAGGCTGCGGTCAATACCGCAACCGCCGATCAGCATCAGACCGAGGCCGAATACGAGCGCGCCAAGCTGGACTACGACCGCTCCGACGCCCTCTACCAGTCCCAACTGATCGCTAAGTCGGAGTACGACACCAAAAAAGCCGCCTATGGGACGGCCAGCGCACAAGTCAACCAGGCAAAGGCCAAACTAGCCCAAGCCAAGGCCCAAATGGACTCGGCGAAGCGCCGCATTGATCAAAGCCAGGCGAACCTGCGCCATGCCGACGACGTATTGAGCAAGACCGAGTACCGGGCGCCGTTTGACGGCGTCATCACCAACTTGCCGGTGCGTGAGGGAGAGACGGTAGTCATCGGCATTCAGAACGCTCCGGGCAGTACCCTGATGACCATCGCCGATACTTCGGTGATTACGGCGGAAGTGAAAGTGGACGAGACCGACATCGTCAACGTCAAGCTGGGGCAAACCGCGGACGTAACCATCGACGCCCTACCCAAACAGCACTTCAAGGGAGTAGTGACGGAGATCGGGAACAACGCAATTCTGCGGTCCACGGGCGTTTCCACGGCGCAATCGACATCGAGTAGCCAGGAAGCCAAGGACTTCAAGGTGGTAGTGACGATCCAAGACCCGCCGCCGAACCTCCTGCCGGGACTCTCGACGACGGCGCGAATCACGACGTCATCGCGCACCAATTCGCTGGCCATTCCAATACAGGCGCTGACCATCCGGCAGCGCAGCGAGCTGGCTCCGGAGAAGAAGTCTAAAGAGGCGGAAGTACAGGCTGCCTCGCTGACAAAGGGGAACCCTAAGGAAGAGCTGCAGGGGGTGTTTGTTCTCAAGAACAAAAAGGATGCGGTCTTCGTACCTGTTACGACGGGTATCAGCGGAACGACCGACATCGAGGTGACGAATGGGCTCAAAGAGGGAGAAGAAATCGTTACCGGAAGCTACAAGGTACTGCGGACGCTGCGCAATGGGGCCAGCGTGAAAGTGGATAACACGACCGGAACGAAGAAGGAAGAGTCCTAGACCTTTTGCGGCCGGGACGGCCGGCACAATGCAAGGAAGCCCGCGACCATGAGCAATCCCGAGCAACCGCCGATCGAGGAGAAGAACAGGATGGCCACTGAATTGGTAACTCTGAACGAACCCCAGACGAGCGCTTCGCCGGACTCGTGCATGATTTCTACCGAGGACCTGTGGAAGACCTATGACATGGGCTCGGAGCAACAGGTGCACGCTTTGCGTGGCGTCAACCTTCGCATCCAGCGGAACGAGTATGTGGCCATTATGGGGCCGTCCGGTTCGGGGAAATCCACGCTGATGAACCTGATTGGTTGTCTGGACACTCCGAGCCAGGGAAAGTATTGGCTGAACGGACAACTGGTGAGCGAATTGGACGACGATGAGCTGGCGCGCATCCGGAACAAGGAGATCGGCTTCGTCTTCCAGACCTTCAACCTTCTGGCGCGTGCGACCTCGCTGCACAATGTCGAGCTGCCCCTGATCTACGCCGGTATGCCGGCGGAGGCGCGCATCGAGCGCGCAAAGAGCGCGCTAGCGTCGGTAGGCATGGAGTCGCGCATGAACCACAAGCCCAATGAACTGTCGGGCGGCCAGCGCCAGAGAGTCGCGATTGCGCGTGCGCTGGTGAACAACCCGTCGATCATTCTCGCCGACGAGCCCACCGGCAACCTGGACTCGCAGACCGGCGTGGAAATCATGGCGCTGTTTGACCGGCTGCATCAGCAAGGCAACACCATCGTCCTGGTAACGCATGAGCACGATATTGCCGAGTATGCCCACCGCATCATCCACATCAAAGACGGCCAGGTGTTCAGCGACCAGAAAACAGCGCGCGGCTAGGCAGTAGCGCCACTCACGGAAAATTTCGCCCGGCAAAACGGCCGGGCGTTTCTTCTTTTCGCCACAGACGCGCTATGCTGCTGGTGATGAAACCTGCTGTCAGAGGCCACGCGGTGCTCGGTTGTTTGCGCGTCGCCGGGATCACGCTCGCTTGCCTCGCAATTCTCTCCACTGGAGCCGCAGCGCAGTTCGGCGTGCCGATTGGACAAAGGGACCCGCGACTGGAGCCGGTGTCGGTACGCGAGTTGGTCTCACGCTATTGCCGCCTGGACTACGCCGGCGCTCGCCTGAAGGCGGCAGATTGGCCGAAATTGCAGCCGCTCGTAGCGTGGCCGGCGAACCCCGATTACTCGCTCTTCATGGCGACTTCGCGCTTTGACGTGGACAGCGAGCCCGTGCAGGATCGCGGAAAATACCTGGTCACGGTGCACTATCGTGTGCTGGGCAAATATGACATGAACGAAGGCTATTCGCTGGATACCGCCAATGTGGTGGAGGACGTGCAATTCACGGTGTCGGAGGTCAACGGGGATTGGAAGATTACTGACGCCGAACCGGGCTACCCGCACCCTTCGCGCGCGGCTGCACTGGAGTGGCTCAACCAACACCTGGCCGGCACCCAGGACCCGGTGGCCAAGACAATCTATCAGCACGCCCTCGAGCTGTTGCAGGCGCAGAAATCCAATCCGCTTGCCAAGTGACGCCAACCCTGAACGGACGCTGCCGTCGTCTCAGGACGCACGGTTTCCCATTTGTGAGAGCGGACGCGAGAACCCGGCTGCCCCACCTCGAACGTGACTGGCTACGTTCTTATTTAGCCTCACGATTCCGCTCACTATCTGCCCTCTCGCCGCCTCTGGTAGCGTTGAAGTTGCTTTAATGGATCTTGTTTACACTTTGATCCGAAAGGTCACTTCATGCGCACGTTGATAGCTTTGCTACTTGCGGCCGCAAGCTTATGCGCCCAGCAGATTCCGACGGGCACGCTTCTGCCCAGCATGCTCGACAACACGATTGATTCGGATCGAAGCAAGCCCGGCGAGGCGATTTCTGCCAAGCTGCGGCAGGACGTACCTCTCCCCGACGGCGGGAAGATCAAGCGGGATTCACGGATCCTGGGCCATGTGGTGGCGGTTGTCCCGGCCTCTGCGGGTCACCCCGCCCGGGTATCCATCCAGTTCGACCATATCGTCGTGGACAAGGAGCAGTTCGCCGCCCAAATCGGCTTGCGTGCTCTGGCTTCGATGGAGGCCGTGGCGGCGGCGCGGGAACCGGTGAATGCGAACAGCGGACTCGGTACAAGCGTCTGGGATTGGAACATGGTGCAGGTGGGCGGTCAGGCGGTCTTCAACGGTCAGCGCATTGTGAAGTCGCAAACCGGCCAAGTCGTGGGCCGGGTCCCCGAACCCGGCGCGGTGCTCGCCGTTCCGATGGCGAACCCGCAGCGCGGTTGCGCGGGTGCGTCGAGCGACACCGCGGAGCAAGCCTTCTGGATTTTCTCCACCGACGCTTGCGGTGTGTATGGCTACAAGGACCTCACGATCAGTGGCGCAGGCAATGGCGCCGCATCTGCTGCAATCGTGCTGAGGTCGCCCAAGCGCATTACCGTGAGAGACGGCAGCGGCTTGCTGCTGGAGGTGAAGTAGAGTTCGCGCCAATTCACAGCGCCACCGCAGGAGGAATCGGTCTCTCTGTCGTGAAATGCGGCGTGGCTCATTTGAGCTGTGCAGCGACAGGATAAGATGGTGACCATGGCTGCGGAACGACTACAGAAAGTCCTGGCGGCTGCGGGTATCGCCTCGCGCCGCAAATGTGAGGAGCTCATTACCTCGGGGCTGGTGTCGGTCAACGGCCAGACAGTGACGCAGTTGGGCAGCAAGGCTGACCCGGAAGTGGACAGCATCAAGGTGAACGGGCGTCCGCTGCGCGGCCGCGAGCGGCATGTCTATCTGCTGCTCCACAAGCCAAAGGGGTATGTGACCACGGTGGCCGATCCGGAAGGCCGTCCGACGGTCCTGGATCTGGTGCGCGGCGTCAAAGGCAGGGTCTATCCTGTTGGGCGGCTGGACTACCTCAGCGAAGGCCTGTTGCTGCTGACCAACGATGGTGAGCTGGCGCAGCGGCTCATGCACGCTTCGTCGCACGTATCCAAGACGTACCAGGTGAAGGTGAGCGGCAAACCCTCCGACGCGGACATTGCCAAACTGCGGTCGGGAATCTTTCTGCCGGCAGAGCACGCGCCGCTGAAGTCGGCCGCGGAACATGGGCCCGGCCACTCCGTACGCCGGCGCTCCCAGGCGGTGCGAACAGCGCCGGTCCGAATCAAGCTGCTGCGCGACGCGGCGAATCCCTGGTTTGAGATTACTCTGATCGAGGGACGCAAACGCCAAATCCGCCGCATGTTCGAGCAGATTGGGCACCACGTGGAGAAGATCAAGCGCGTGCGCTATGGGCCCTTGGAACTAGATGTCGAACCGGGGAAGTTCCGGCCTCTCTCTGCCGGTGAAGTAGCGCGACTGAAAGCATCGGCTGAATCCGGGGCGCGAGCGCCAAGGACCGGCTCGTCCAAGGCAGCTCACTCATCGAAACAGCCTGGGCGGTGATCAGCGTGCTGTCCGCCAGGACCTAGCTCCTGCCCTTCTCGGTCTGTGAAAAGTTCTCCAGCATGGGCAGTCGCGCTGCGCCATAGAGTCCGGCATCGCTGCCCAATAGGGCCCGGGTTACGATGGTTCCCTTATCGTGACCCACACGGTCCGGCGAAGTGAGCTTGTAGATCGAGGAGCGGAACTTCATCTCCTCAAACATAGCGGGTGCAAACGCGTCCCATGCATTCGAGGCCCCTCCGCCAACAACGTACATGGGAAGATTCAACGCATTCACCATGGCGCCGATGGCAATGCCGAGGGCACGGCCCACGTGCTCGAAGATGCACTTTGCGGCCGCTTCGCCTTGCACCGCCAGGTTGTACACCGAGCGGGCCGTGAACTGAACCGGGTCATGCGAGAGGCGTTCGAGTTCCACTGAGTCACCGCGAGCGATGGCTTCCCGGGCCATGCGAACGACCGCCGATGCAGACGCATATTGCTCCAGGCAGCCGCGGCTGCCGCAACCGCAGGGGTGGCCGTCAGCGTAGACGTTAAAGTGTCCCAGTTCGCCGGCCATGCCCGTCATGCCGTGCCAAAGTCGTCCGTCCAGTACGATGCCGCCACCCACGCCCGTGCCCAGGGTGTACATCGCCATGTGAGGGTATTCGCGGCCTGCACCCAGCCATTTCTCTCCCATAGCCGCGGAGTTCGCATCGTTCTCCAGAATCACCGTGGTTCCCAGCCGCTTTTCGATTTCGTCGCGCACCGGGAAGCTCTTCCAGTCGGGCAGATTGGGCGACTCCATCACCATTCCGGCGGCCATGTCGATGAAGCCGGGAACGCCAATGCCGATGCCCTGCAGTTGACCTGCGTCGCGATATTTGGTCCGCAGCGACTCGATCGCCTTGCACATTTCGGTGATCACGAAGTCGCGACCGCGGGAAACCTCGGCGCCGAGCGTCAGCTTCTCCAGCAGCTTGCCGTCGCTGTCAACCCCAGCGATCCGCAGGTTGGTACCGCCCAAGTCAACTCCAATGGAAAAATCGCTCATGATGCCCCTTTGCTCCTCCTATTTCGCGAGAAACTCCCAAGGTACAGCACTGGCGCCCGAGTCGCACTATGTTTGACAGCGACGGCAATAATGACTGCTGCGGCCAGCGATTACAACCCGTTTGATCGGTGTTTCGCAGATGAGGCACGGTTCGCCCTCCCTACCGTACACCCGATGCTGCAATTGGAAAAACCCTTCTTCCCCATCGGCATCGACATAGTCACTGACGGAAGATCCGCCCAATGCGATGGCTTCGCGCAGCACTTCCTGCAAGCAGGAGTGGAGCCGTCGCAGTTGCTCCCGGCTGAGGGAAGCAGCCCGCCGCCGAGGGCGGATACCGGCGCGGAACAGGGACTCGTCGGCATAGATATTGCCTACCCCGCTGAGCAACTTTTGATTGAGCAGAGCACTCTTGATGGGAGTCTTGCGCCCGCGAAATAGCGCGATGAATCGCGCCACCTGCGATTCCAGGGGCTCGTCTCCGGGCGCTTGAAACACCTCTGACGCTAACGCGCCGGCGCCAGTGACCGCCAGCCGTCCGAAGCGGCGAGGATCCACAAATCGCAGCTCCCGGCCGGATGCCAGCCTGGCAATCGCGTGAGTATGTTTGGCAACCTCGGTATCGGGCGTGGTGACCTGCATGCGTCCCGTCATGCCAAGATGAACGATCCACTGGCCGGCGGGTTTGCCGCGAGTTCGACGACTGCTCGCCTGGCTCAGGTCAAAGACGATGTGCTTCCCAACGCGGCGCACCTGCAGAATCTTCGCGTGCTCCACGACCCTCACGATGTCCTGGGGAGAGGACTTCAGCGGCTCAGGTTTCTCGCCCAGCCAGATCGATTGGATTGTGTCTCCCGCCACCCGCTTGTGGAGGCCGCGGGCAATGGTTTCCACTTCCGGCAGCTCAGGCATGAGTCACTAGTTTACGGCATGACCGCAAGCGCTATGGGATGACCAGCCAGCATTGCGCCACCCCGGGGCTGGCCTGTAAACTTAGGTGTTACACAGCCCGTCTATTCGCGAATTTCCCTGTATCCAGTAACCCCAATCGCAATCAATCGGCGAGTTGTGTGCGAATATGAGAGGTCGCACGGTGTCGGAGGCTGCCGACTGGTGCGATCCCAAACTGGAGTAGCAAGTTGAAACCTGGCAAGACGGCGGTCGTCGTCGGCGCCCAATGGGGCGACGAGGGCAAAGGCAAAATCGTTGACGTTCTGTCCGAACGCTTTAAGATGGTGGCGCGCTATTCCGGCGGTCACAATGCCGGACACACGGTCACCATCAAAGGGAAGAAGTTTATTCTGCAGCTCATTCCCTGCGGAGTGCTTCGCGAAGGATGCCGCGGGGTCATCGGTAACGGTGTCGTGTTGGACCCATTCGCATTCATGAAGGAAGTGGACGCTCTGCGGGCCACTGGCGTGAAGGTGGATGACAATCTCTTCATCAGCAACCGGGCGCATGTCATTCTTCCCTACCATCGCATGATCGAACTCGCCTCGGAGAACGCCCCGGGGCGCGTCAAGATTGGCACGACCTCCCGCGGTATCGGCCCGACTTATGCTGACAAGATGGCGCGCAGCGGACTGCGGGTGCAGGACTTGCTCGACAAGGTCCTGCTGAAGACACACATCGAAAACGCCTGCCGCGAGAAGAACACCATCGTGCATGCGCTGTTCAACAGCGAGCCCATCGACCCCGACAAGATGTACGCCGACTACGCCGAGATAGCCGATCGCATTGCACCATTTGTGGCCGACACGGCCCTGCTGCTGAATGGTGCGATAGCGGCGGGCGAGTCGGTCATGTTTGAGGGCGCCCAGGGCACGATGCTCGACATCGATCATGGAACGTACCCGTTTGTGACCTCGTCAAGCTCGACATCGGGCGGAGCAGCAACCGGAACGGGTGTTCCGCCAAACGCCATTTCAATGGTGGCGGGCGTCACCAAGGCTTACTGCACACGGGTTGGCGGAGGGCCGTTCCCCACCGAACTGAAAGACGAAGTGGGAGAGGCGCTGCGCAAAAAGGGTAGCGAGTTCGGAGCTGTCACGGGGAGGCCCCGGCGCACCGGCTGGCTTGACCTGCCTTTGCTTCGCTACTCCAACATGATTAACGGAACGGGCTGGCTGGTGGTCACCAAGCTCGACGTACTGGATGATCTCGCTGAGATTCCTGTTTGCGTCGCATACAAGGTCGATGGTAAAGAGACGTCCGAGATTCCAGCACAGGCTTGCGGGTTCGAAAAGATCGAACCGGTTTATGCCAAGCTTCCGGGCTGGCAGTCACAAACATTTGGGATCGACAACTACGAGCAGCTTCCAGTAAAGGCAAAAAGCTATTTGGCATATGTGGAGAAGGAAACAGGCGCTAAAGTCGGAATCGTCTCCACCGGTCCGGACCGGGAGCAGACAGTCTTCGTTGACGCCTTTTCCAGCGCGCTCGATTCAGTCAGTGGCGAGTAGATCGAAGGTCGCAAGGTACGTGTGATTGTATTGGCAGTTACGTGGGTGGCCCATCCAGGGAAAGAGGCCGAAGTGGCTGAAATCTTCCGCAAGCTGGAAGCGGCCTCCCGGCAGGAGCCGGGCTGCCTGATGTACCTCGTGCATCGTCATCGAACTGACCCGGCACGCTTCTTCATCTATGAGCAATACGGGAACGACGCCGCGTTGGAAGCCCATCGTCAGTCACAACATTTTCAGCAATACGCCGTCAAGCAGCTCGGTGCTATCGGAAAACGGGAGCAGGGCGAACTGTACGTCCCGCTCAGCGATGAACCGTAGAACGGCAGCCAACATTCGCCGCAGAATGACTCGCGACTACCTTCATTTCATGGGTTCCAGAACGTAGGCGCCGCCACCGGGCTCGCGCTCAAACCAGGTGACAACGTAGCCTTGGGCAAGGAGGTCCAGGAAACGCCGACGCGCCATGTCCTGAATTTGGGCTATGTCGTTAGTTGAAGATTCATCCTGCAGAATATGCACCCGCTCGAGGTTGTTTCCCCGCGCTGGCTCTCTTCCCGAAAGTACTTCACGGACACGCTCTGAATCCAAATTCCACTCAGCAACCAGGCGGTCGGTGGGCAATCCCGCGTGAAGCGGACTGCTCGTCGCTCCATAAACGTCGAGCAGGTATCGCCGCACCACGACCCCGAGACGGCAAATGTTGAAGTACGCGTTTCTGGTCTGCAGCGGGTCGAAGGTCCATTCAATTAGCGAGATCCCCCGGGCCAGGGCGTCCTCGCGCTGTGCCAACTTCAATTTCCTCCCGATTCCCAGATTGCGGTATTCGGGCAGCACCGCGGCCATGTGGGAATGAAGATAGCCTCTTCCGTCGCGAATGCCGGGATAGGCCAACACAAATCCCGCCATCTTGCCACCGACGAAGGCTCCCAGCGTCTGTCCCCCAATTTTCGCTGCGACCACGTACATTTGCGATGGAACAACGTCCCGCTCGCCGAATCCCCACACCAGCACTTCCAGCTCGACCATTCGCTCGAACTCTTCAATGGCGTGGCAGGGACGTACTGTGACCGTCTGATCGACCATGGATGGCGGGTCAAAGCGCAAGCAAAATTATCTCGGCGAGCAGCTAGTACTCGGCGGTGTACCAACGGAATCCGCGGCGCTGTTCCTCGTCCGCCTGCTTGATCAGCGCCATGATCCTTCTTCGCTTGAGATTCCCGACGGCCGCTACAATCGCGTCGATCAAGGCCATCGGAGCAACGTAAGACGCGCCGAATGACGGGGTTTCTATCGATGCGATGAAGCAATCATCTGCGGACCTGGCCAGCGGAGAAACAAATGTATCGGTAATGGCAACGGTGAATGCGCCATTGCGCTTGGCGGCTTGCAGGCCCTCCACCGTTTGTCGCAACCCCCGCCGGAAACTGATGCCAATGACCAGGTCCTTCCGGCCGAGCGTACGTACGACGTGGCTGACTCTACCGGCGGTCGTCGCTGACAATACGGGCAGCCCGATCGCGGTGAAATGGTACTCCAAATGATGCACCAGGGACGTCGCGGCATCGCCACCCAGTATCAGGATCTTGGGGGCTTCATATAACCGCTTGGCCAGCGCACAAATCTTTTCGGCGTTGAGGCTGTTGCTCAGCGCGTGTAAGTTCTGCAGGTCGCGATGCAAAGCAGCCCGGACGAGCGCTGCCGGCCCGGTTCCTTCCCGTTGTGCCGCCTTCATGGTGTCCAAAGACGTCGCGTAGGCCACCGAAAGATCATGCAGATGCCGTTGGAAATCCTTGTAGGTGTTGAATCCCAGGCCCTGCACGATACGAACGGTAGTAGCCGGATCGGTCCCCAGCCGGTCGGCGAGAGCGCGAACGCTCAGAAGCACGTACGATCGCGGGTTCTCAAGGACAGGACGGATGATCTCCTGGCGCTTGGGGCTCAGGTGCCGGAGTTTGTCCGAGAGACTCCCATGCGCCGGGGAGAGAGAGCGATTCGCCCTGCTTCGATTCGCCACATAGGCAGGATTGCGTATTCGCAGCGTAGCTGTCAACCACATTCGAGAGCCTGGAGAGGAGAAATATGGCAAAACAATCGAGGTATCGCATCATTTGTTCCAACACGGTGGCAGCGTGAGATGGGCAGCAAATCGCCACTGCAATGAAACTCACCCGCGAGATGCAAGTCGCGAAAACATCTGGGTGCGGCTGAATGAAACAGCAGTTTCTTATCTGTGGAGTGCTTCGTCCAAAGCTGGGCGGCTGCGGTCTAGGTTGCCGTTGTGTCCGGACTGCCGCTGAGCTCTTCCCGGAACATTGCAATCAGGACCGCCATTACAGAGGCAATCACTGGTCCCAGAAAGAGCCCGAGAAACCCAAAGGCTTCCACGCCTCCCAGAATAAAGAACAAGAGGACCAGGGGATGCAGTTCGACCTTTCCACTCACCACCCAGGGACGCACGATGTTGTCGGCAGTGCTAATGACGAATGCTCCCCACAACAGGACAAAGACGCCCTTCCACATTGCTCCCGTGAAGATCAGATAGAGTCCCGCTGGAATCCAGACCAGACCGGCGCCGACGACGGGGATGATCGAGGCAAAAGCAGCCCCCAGCCCAAGCAGCAAGGGGGACGAAATCCGGACGATAGCCAGCGCGACGCCGGTTAGTATGCCCTGCACGACCCCGACCGACAGTATGCCGTACACGTTCGCAACAATGGTGTCGGAGATATTGCTGATCAGCCGGCTGGCCTGATCTGGAGAAAGCGGGATGATCCCGACGGCGCGGTGTATCCAATCGCGACCATCCCGAAAGAGAAAGAACACGATCACCAAGGTGATCAATGCATTGACCATGAGGCGGGCGAAACCGCTGAGAATCGCGGCTCCCGATCCCAATACCCATACCCCGGCTTGTTGCACATGCGATGTGATCGTTCCTCGAATATCGTACTTGGAGAGATCAATCCAGTGCCCCACGAACTTCAGACCGCGTTCGGCCATCGTGGTCAGGAACAGGGCGAAGCCTCCCTCAGCCGCGCTCTTCCGGGTGAGGTACTGCGCAGCGGTAACCGCTTCATTGGCAGCGAGGGAAATGATGATGAAGACCGGGATGCCAAACACAAAAAGCAACGTGAGGGTCGAAAGCAAGGCCGCGGATCCCGGTTTGCCTTTCGTCCACGCAAGAATACGCTCGTGCACTGGGTTGAAGACTACTGCCAGGACGGTCGCAGCAGCCACGGGGTACAGAAAAGGGCGGGTGATAACAAGCGCAACCCCTACCACAAGCAGGGTAAGCAAACCCAGGAACCACAACTTCGTCGGTCGGCTATACATCGCACATGTCCATCGGTGGAGCCTGCCTTGATCAGTCCTGACGGGCTAGTGGGGACCCACGCCCAGCGTCACTCATTCGATCCCTTTGCACAGCGACTCCTCACAGTGTATGCATTATCGCGCTTGTCGCCGGAGAGAATCACAAAAAAGCCTCCGCTGGTGGGCAGCGGAGGCGTCACTACTTCCCTCAATCACTTGCGAGCCGCCTAGATCTCGATCTGAGTTTTGAGATTGGCGGAGGAAGGGAGCAAGCTTTGCCCCCTTCCTTCTCCCACACTTCCAAACTAGAACTGCAGCCGTACTGCGAACTGCAATTCGCGCATTGTCGTGTTCGGATCGATGTCTGTCACAAGACCCGCGTTGTTGAACGCCTGGCCGGTTGCAGTGTTCAGACAGTCGATGCATGTGTTGCCCTGATTGCCGCTATATCCCAGCACCCGATGGTTGAATACGTTGAACGCATCCATGCGGAACTGGAACGTAAACCGCTCGGTCAGTTGGAAGTTCTTCATGACTGACATATCGGTGGTGAACGAACGCGGACCAAGCAGGAAGTATGGCCCGGTGTTCCCTAGGGTACCAGGAGTGGGTCTCGCCCACGCCCCATAGGCGGTACCCGCCGCTGCCATGGGTGCGATCGGGGTGTAGAACTTGACCGTGTGAGTGATTGGATCTAACGACCCGCCACCCATCGACCACAGCGCGAGATTACCCTTGTTCGGCTGACAGACGCCCACGTCTTGGTCCGAGTTACATTCGTTGTAGCTCGGGGTGAACGGCAGACCAGCAGAGTAGTTGGTGGTTGACGTGATTTGCCACCCGCCAATGATCTGGTTCATGGCGCCGCTGGCGTTGCCACCGAACTGCTTACCCTTGCCAAACGGCAACTGGTACACGATGTTGGCTACGAACACCTGCGGCCGGTTCTGGCCGTCTGGACCATAGTCAACCTTTGGGTTGGCTGCGTAGTAGCCTGCATTCTGGTTGCCGTAGTTGAGCGCCCTTGACCAGGTGTAGTGAGCGATGAACTGCAGGCCGTGCGCCATGTTCTGCGTCACCTTGACCTGCAGGGCGTTGTAGAAGCTATTGGCGCTGTTGCCAAAGTAGTTGCCCATCACGCCGCCGGAGCAGCACAACACGGTGGTGGTTACTCCGTTGGCATCGGTGTAGGGTGTGGCGATCCTGTTGTAATAGTACTGGCGTTGGCTCTGAGTGACCAACCCAGCCTGCGTCAGCGCCCAGTTCTGGATATTGACCGGATTCAAGTTATAGGCTGAACCGTCGCCGGTAAATCCGTGACGGCCGGTATTGCCCACATAGGCGATATCCAACGTCATGTTGTTGGTCATTTGACGCTGAATCGCCAGGTTCCATGCCCCAATCGCAGGCAGAACCTGGCTGGTGGGACGCATTCTGGGTTGTACGCTGCCCTGGGGTCCACCCAGCGGCAGAATTCCGGTAGGTGGAATGACGATCGGGGTGAGGGTTGGCGGAAGTTGCGCCAGGTTGTATGCGGCGATGTAGTTGTCCGATGCGCCGGGGATCAGCGTGGACGCGGTCACCGTCTGGTTGGCCAGCACCGGGAGGTTCTGCGTTACAGCGTGCCCGAAGTTCGAGCCAAATACGCCGATGTCATAGCTCACGCCGAAGCCCATGCGAATGACGGTCTTATCGTTCATCGAATAAGCAACGCCCAACCGTGGCGCGAAGGCGTGGTAGTTATTGTTGATACTTCCGCTCAGGCTCCACGGACCATATCCGGCAACGCGGATGACGCCATCGCCCGGACCTCCCGCCAGTGATGGATTAGCAAAACCGCCGTTGCCCTTGGCGTTGACCGACTCGGGCATGTAGATTTCCCAGCGCAGTCCGTAGTTGATGGTCAACTTCGGCGTGGCGCGCCACGTATCCTGCCCGTAGAAGAAGTACCTCCACTGGTGCTCCGACGCATTCAGACTTGCACTGACGAATCGCTGAAGTTGCGTCACATTGCCCAATAGGAACGTCGCAAGGTCCAGACCACCTACGCCGCCATTTGAGGTGTTCAGGTGGCTAAACGTCAACTCGCCAGTGCGGTTGGCGTCGCTGGGCACGCGCAGGTTGCTGGCGCTGCGAATATCGCCACCGAACTTGATCGAGTGGTTGCCCCAGATCTTCGTCCAGTTGGTAACTCCCTGGTATTGGTTCTCGTCTTCGATCAGCGGGCAGTTGCAGCGGCCGACGTTCAGACCTTCGCCCCAGGACTGACTCTGGCCGCCAGTGAGCGTCCCGTCGCCGATGAAGCGGGGCCACCCGCCGGTGAAGAAGGCCTGCTGTGCTCCCGCGTCGGTGATGTTATAACCCGGGATTCCCAAGGTGTTCATTGGAGCCGTGGCTTGGAAGAACTTGTGAGTTTGAGGATTGTAGTGCATCCAGCCGAAGCGGAAGTCGGCCAGCCAGGTTTGGCTGAAGGTCTTGGTCACGCCCACCGACACGCTGTAGTTGTGAATGACCGAAGCGCCCGACAATCCGCCCGATCCGAAGCCTTCTCCGCCAGCGTTCCCCAGGTTTGGTGAACCTGAAACGGTGAACCATTGCTGGCTGTAGCGACCAAACACGTTCAAGGTCGGGGTTGCGACCCAGTCAATTCGGCCATCCCAGGCGTTCTCCGAAAACGGACCCGATCCGCCCTCGATGTTGTTGTTAAGCACGCCGCCCTGGTTGGGAAGGGGAAATTCTGCGAGCAATGCCCGCGCCTGCGGCGAGATCAGGCTGTTGGGTATCATGTTACCCGCGAACGGTGTACGTCCGTTGCCTTGGAGATTCCCGGTAGTGGGATCAAATACCTGCCCTTGCAGGAACCCGCTACCGCCAGAGCCGCCGGTCTGCCCAAGGTATTCGCTCAGATTGCACATGCCGGTGCTCTGGCTGCAGGTGGAGTGCACCAAGGCAGTAGGTATGGTTGACTGAATCGAGATGCCCGTGCTGTACTTCTGCCCCTGGTAGTCGCCGAAGAAGAACAGCTTGTTCTTCATGATCGGGCCACCGATCGATCCACCATACTCCTGCCACCTGGTCGAGGGAATCCAGCGACCTGTGGTTGGATCGGGCGCATACTGCGTAAATGGATCGCGCGCCTGGTTGGCATCGGTGCGCCGGAACCAGAAGCCGCTCCCATGGAATTCGTTGCTGCCCGACTTGGTCTGTGCCGTCACGTAGCCCGCGACGGCTTTGCCCATTTCAGCGTCGTACTGCTGGAGCGCGATCTTGGCTTCCGTCACCGCGTCCAGATTCGGGTTGATGACGATGATGCCCAGAATCGGGTCCTGGTTGTCCGTGCCGTCCAACTGATAGTTGGTTCCGCTGAAGTGCTGGCCGTTCACGAATATCTGCTGCGAGGCCTGCGGATTCTCGGTGTTGGCGTGGCTCCAGCCAGTCAGCTTCTGCGTACCGGGCGACATCAGCTCGAACTGCGTAAAGTTGCGGTTCAGCGTCGGCAGGTCCTGCACGTAGGTGTTATTAAACTGAATGGCGACGTCCGACTTGTCCGTCTGCAACTGCGGCGGCTCAGCCGACACTTCCATGGTCTCAGTCGTTGACCCTACCTGGAACTGGCAGTCGACGCGCGGCGAACTGTCGGCAAACACCGGCACATCTTTTTGCTCGAACACCTTGAAGCCGGCCGCCTCGATCTTCACGCTATACGTGTCCGGGATCAAGTGCGTGACAGAGTAGTTGCCGGACTCGTTCGTGGTCGCCGTAAACGTCGTGTTCTTGGTTTGACTGGTAACGGTCACCTTGGCATTCGGCACCGCCGCACCTTGAGGGTCGGTCGCCGTACCGACGATGTTTCCGAACACGGCCTGGCCGTACGCGGCCGTCGAAACCAGCGCCAGAGCTACACACGCTGCTATGTACAACACCCACCGTTTGGTCATTTCATCCTCCGCAGTGAAGTTCCGGCAGCGTGGCTTGATAGCCTTACCGCTCGTGTACCCCCCGCATCGTCTTGCTGCAAACCGTTGCTGCTGTTGTTGAAGTGGAGAGGAAAAGAGCACAGGTGTAAAAATTGCGAGACGCCGCAGCGACGGCCGTGATTTGTCAGAGAAGAGGATGCAAAACCTTTAGACACTTTCAAGCCCACGTTGGTGATTCCAGTTATGAGTTGTCGCTTGAGGGACTACCCCGAGTCACCCCGACATGACAGCTTGCAACGGTAAACGCTCAAACGGTTGATGTCAAGGGGGTTGTCAACAAGTGTCAATAATTGATTTGCAGTAGGAGGAGGACTTTTACCGAGGATCACTAGATTCTCAAACAAAACCGATTCAGCAATCAGAGCTGCTACCTGGGGGTATCCAGTCAGTAACACATTTACGGGACCGGCTTGAGCTTTGGATCCAGATCGGCAGCTTTTTGAAACTCGCTGGCGGCTTCTGCCTTCTCCCCCTTGCGAGACAGCGCCACGGCCAACTCGTAATGCGCCTGCGCAAACGACGGCGACAGCTTGATTGCGTTGCGAAACTGTGAAATCGCGCCGTCAATGTCGCCGGCGTTCAGCATTCGCTTTCCCGAGTTCGTCGCGAAAGTCGCTCCTTGCCGCCCAATCTTCTGCTTTACCAAGGTCTCGCCTAGTTGGCTTTCGGCGTCCGCGCCGGCGGTGTCTCCCATTTGCCGCAAGACCCCGGCGAGCGTGGTATGCGCTCCGGCGAACTGCGGCTGCAGGCGAATCGCTTCCCGCAGCGCCTGTGCGGCTTCCGGCAGTTGGTTCATTTGTTTCAGCACTGTCCCCAGCGTGTAGTACGCTTCCGCATAATCGGGCTTCAGCTCCACCGCTTTCCGCAACTGCTGAACTGCTGCCGGAAATTCTCCCTGCTGCCACAGCGTGATGCCATACGTGTAGTACGCGTCCACCAGTTTTGGATCCAGTTCGATCGCCTTCTTCAGTTCCGCCATCGCCGCCGGCAGGTTGTCCTTCAGTTTCAGCGTGAGTGCCAGGTCGTAATGCAGAGAAGCGGCATCGGGCGACATCTTGATCGCTGCACGCAGATGCTGTTCAGCGGCGTCAAAATCGGAGAGTTGCATGTACGCAATGCCGAGGTTTCCGCGATAGTCAGCGTCGTCTGGCTGGAGCTTCACAGCCTCCTGAAATTCCTTGACCGCCGCCTCGCCTTCCCCGCGCTGCATCATGACGAGACCCAGGTTGTTGTGAGCATCTGCGTCGTTGGGCGTGAGCTCGATCACTTTTCGGAAAGCATTGGCGGCGCCGTCCACGTCGGTCGTGCGCTGTAACATGAGGCCCAACTTCGTGTGCACCGTGGGAGAGTCCGGCAGCAGTGTCGCAGCCTCCTGGTAGGCGGCGATGGCTCCGTCTTTGTCTCCTGCCGCCTGGCATGCGTCTCCCAGGTAGTAGAATGCCCGTCCGTCCTTGGGATTGAGCTCTGTTGCCTTGCCCAATTCTTTCCGCGCTTTGGCGGCGTCGCCACGATTCAGCCAGACCACTCCAAGATGGAAGTGCGCTTGTTGGCACTGGGGATCAATCTGCAGTGCGGTCTGGAACTCTGTCTCCGCCTCGGCAATTTGACCGCTCTGCGCCAGCAGCGTCCCTAGCTCGTCATGGGCTTCGGGGCTCTTCGGGGCCAGCCCGACCGCTGTGCGCGCTTCGGCAATCGCTTCCGTGTTCTTGTTCTGGGCGCTCCAAACGCGGGCCAGCGCGCGATGCGGATCGGCCTCCTTGGGCGCTAGCTTGCTGGCCTCGGTCAACTCAGCAATGGCTTCCTTGAACTGGCCGGCCGCCGAGAGTGCCTGTCCCAAGTAGAAGTGGGCTTGGGCTAAATTCGGTTTCAGCTTGGTCGCGGCGCGCAGGTGCGTCACCGCTCCTCCCGCGTCGCCCCTGTACAGCAACACCTTGCCCAGCTCCATCTGCATTTCAGCATTGTCGGGAGCGAGCTTTACGGCGCGCTCGAATTCATCTTGAGCACTCGAAAGGTCGCCTTGATGCAGGGCGGTCAATCCGCTTTCGTACGCTTTTGTTGCCGTGGAATTGGTGCCGGCGGTCTGGGCGTGAAGCTCATTGACCGGCGTCACACCCCATATTGAGAAGGCCGCCGCTGCCAGGAGAATGCGCCAGGCAAACAACCTTGAGAACGGAGAATTAGGCACGACAATAGAAGGCTAATGCTTCCACTACTTTTCCTTCAAGCCGCAGGACCTCTTGTGACATAGCTCGGCTTCCAGGACTACAATCGGCTTCGCATGAAGACCCGTAGCGGCATCGCACCTCGTCTTTCTCTCCTGCTTTTCGCGGCGCTGATTGCTGGTTGCTTGCTCGCCGAAGTCACATGGAGCCTCCCTTTCGGACCGTGGCGGCGTGCTTCTGAATCGCCTATTCTGTCCCCGCAAGGCAATGGTTGGGAGTCCGCCGGCACATTCAATCCCGCAGTGGTTCTTCATAACGAAAAGATTGTCATGCTCTACCGCGCGCAGGATGCCAAGGGAACGTCACGCCTCGGCTACGCCGAAAGCACGGACGGCATCCACTTCGTTCGCCGTCCTGAGCCTGTCTTCTCGCCGGAGGCCGCCTACGAAAAAGATGGCGGCGTCGAAGATCCCCGCCTGGTGCAGTTCGGCGACACCTATTACCTGACGTACACGGGCTACAACACAAAAGACGCCCAACTCTGCCTGGCAACCTCGGAAGACCTGATTCACTGGGAGCGCAAGGGTGTCATCTTGCCCGCGTACAAGGGCAACTGGAACACCGGTTGGACCAAGTCCGGCGCAATCGTGCCCGAGAAGATCGACGGTAAATATTGGATGTACTTTCTCGGCACGACTCCCGACAAGAACGACCAGATGGGTCTCGCCTATTCCACCGACCTCATTCACTGGACTGAGGCGACCAAAACCCCCGTCTTGCCCAGACGCTCAGGACAATTTGACTCGCGCGTGGTCGAGCCCGGCCCTGCGCCGATTGTGACACCCGATGGCATTGTGCTGATTTATAACGGCGCCGACGACAAGCTCGTTTACCGCACTGCGGTCGCGGTCTTCGACCGCAAGGACCCGCGTAAGGTCGTCTACCGCAGCGAGCAACCGATCTTTTTACCGGAGAAAGAATGGGAGAAGATTGGTCAAGTCCCGAACGTCGTTTTCGTCGAGGGCATGGTGCGACGTGGCGACGACTACCTCTTTTATTACGGTGGTGCAGACAAGTACGTAGGCGTGGCGGAAGCGCCGGAACAGCACTGATTGATATCCCGCTGTGCGTGAGCGCCTGGCCGCTACCGCGGTGCAATCCGATATTCCGAATCAGCACAACGATTGGCGAAAGACAGGAGCATATCGATTGGGTCGCCGCAACAGAATTGGAGTCCGACCGCCGATTTGCCGTACGCTGGTGATACTGTTCGCTGCGACGGCGCTGCACGCCGGGCAGCCAAAGGAATTTCGAAACTGGCCGGCGGGCACCTCACCAGTCGAGGTCGGCACTCGCGTGTCCGAGCGCTTTCTGTCCACCGTTAAGCTGAGCGAGGAGACCCCACTCTATCCCGCGATGTGCACTTGGTACGGCGCGCTCACCTTCGCGCAGCTGACCAACAATAAGACGTTGTTGCAGCAACTTATCATCAAATTCGACCAGCAATTCACTCCTGCACTGGCGAACTTTGTATTGGCGAAGCATCACGTAGATTATTCCGTATCCGGCGCCATCCCCCTGCAGATCGCCATCGCCACGAATGACCATCGGCAATTTATAAAGGGGTTGACCTTTGCCGACCACCAGTGGGAGTCGCCCACGCCGGACGGGATAAGCCACGAGACCCGCTACTGGATCGATGACATGTACATGATCACCATCCTCCAAGTACAGGCGTACCGGGCGACCGGCGACAAGCAGTATCTTGATCGTGCCGCGCAAGAGATGACGGCGTATCTCGACAAGCTGCAACAGCCCAATGGGCTCTTCTACCACGCTTCGGATGCTCCTTATTATTGGGGCCGGGGTAACGGTTGGGTGGCTGCGGGCATGGCAGAACTTCTGCGCTCACTTCCTCCCAATCATCCCCAGCGTGCCCGCATCATGGCCGGTTATCAGGCGATGATGAACTCTCTGCTTGCCTTGCAATCCCCAAACGGAATGTGGCGCCAACTGCTCGACCATCCGGAGGCGTGGCCGGAGAGTTCCAGCACAGCCATGTTTACGTTCGCGATGATTACGGGTGTGAAAAACGGATGGCTTAACCGGAGGACCTACGGCCAGGCCGCGCGCAAGGGCTGGCTCGCGTTGGTCGATCATCTTGACGCCGATGCCGACATCACCGATGTTTGCGAGGGCACGGGGCGGGAGAACGACCTGCAATACTACCTGGACAGGCGGCGGAACACGGGAGACCTGCACGGCCAGGCACCGATTCTCTGGTGTGCCTCGGCCCTCCTGCGGTGATTCCGTTTCTAACGCTCCTCGGAGATGCTCTGCTCCGCCTTGCTCGTGCCGTGTGCCGACATCGGTCCCCTGCGCTGTGCTCTAATTCTGGGGTAGGCATCGCGAGGATTCTTCATGCTTCACCTCATACGAACGGCAATTCTCATTTGCCTGTGCTGCGGTCTCCTGGCTGCACAGACACCTGCCACCAACGCGCCCACGTCAATGCCTCAAACTTCCCAACCGGACAGCACACCGTCCGCCTTCGCCGACGCCCGTCGCTTGGCGCAGCAGGGTAAGTACGACGAGGCAATAGCCCAGTTGGAGGCCCTCGCTGCGAAGTCGCCTAGACCTGCGGGATTGTCACACGAACTAGGGACAGCCTATTACAAGAAGGGCGACTATTTGAAGGCCGCCGAATATCTCAAGCAAGCCACCAGCGAAGACGCGAATGATAAGGAAGCAATCCAGCTACTGGGACTTTCGTACTATCTGGCTGGCCGTCCTGCTGAGGCGATTCCCTACCTGGAAAAAGTCCAGACCTGGTATCCGCGGGCCAACATCGATGCATCGTATGTACTGGGAGTCAGCTACATCCAGGCGAAGGACTATCCCAATGCTTGCAAGGCCTTCGCGAAAATGTTCGACGTCGCTCCCGACTCGGGTGCGGCCTACCTGTTTACCGCTCGGATGTTGTTCCGGCAGGAGTTCATCCCGATCGCCGAGGAATACGCCCAGAAGGCCGCCGCCGCCGACGCGAAGCTTCCCCTCGCCCACCAACTCCTGGGCGAGATTCACATGTTCTCGTCGAAAATCCCCGAGGCGGTCGCCGATTTCCAGAAGGAACTGGCCATCAACCCCGCTTATCCAGCGGCATACTACAAACTGGGCGATGCTTACTCACGTGTGCAGAAATATGACGATGCCGAGCGACAGCTACAGCGCTCGATCTGGCTCGATGCCAGCTCGACGGGGCCGTACATCCTGCTCGGTAAGGTGCTGGAGAAGAAAGGCGAACCGGTGCTGGCGCTTCGCACCCTCCAACGCGCCGCCAACATGGACCCCAACAACCCTATGACGCACCAGCTCCTGGGCCAGGCTTACCGCGAGATCGGCAAGCCGGACGAAGCCGAACGCGAGCTCAAACTCGCTGAGCAACTGCGCAACAAGCTGACCGACGTGCAATAAGTCACCGGCCGCAGCTGGGGGGATCGCCGTTCAGATGCCTCAACAGTGACTTGGCCTCTCCCAGGTCGGGATTGAATTCCAACACGCGCATCGTGTAATTACGCGCCTCCTTGAACTGCCCGGAAGCACAAAAAGCGCGGACCAGGTTCATTCCGATGTTGCTGCGTCCGGGGGCGCGACGAAATGCATCCTGCCACAAAGGCACGGCCTGGGCCAGTTGCCCGGAGCGGGCCTCCAGAACGCCTAGATTGGTTTCCGCATCGATTAACGCAGGATCGCGGGCCAATGCCTGGCGATAGAGTTCGCGCGCTAGCTGGTTGGCTCCCTGTTTCTGCTCCACGTAGCCAAGTGCCGCCATCACCGCAGCATCGTCAGGGAACTGCGCGGCTGCCTGTCTCAGCAAATGCTCCGCTTCCGGCTCAGCCGCGGTCATGCCACTGTTGACGATGGACTGCCAAGCCAATGCCAGGTCGCGAATGTCGTGGTCGCCGGTCCTGGACGACGGAAACGCAACCAATTGCGGCAGAGACGCTGAACCCGCATTCTTCAGTCCAGGCCCAGACGTCGGCTTGCGCGGAATACGGTGGTCGGTAACCGCGGTATGGGCAACATCGGCGCTTGGGGCGCCAGGCATGTGGCACTGGGTGCAGTCTGGCTGGTTGCTATGATGGTTCTCTCCAAACTGAACGCCGTGGCATGCCAGACACTTTGAGCGGTAAAACGCCACGCGCTCGTCGGGCGGGACCATTCGATGGGGATCGTGGCAACTGGTGCACCACATCGTGGCACCAGACTTCTTCTTGCAGGTGCTTTGTGCCAACTCTTCGAATTGGCTGGCGGCCCGCAACCCGGGTTTGCCGCTGTCCGTGAGCACGTAGTACTGAACGTAATCGGAGAGATCGTCTCCTGGCCGATACTGATAGAGGTGCTTTCCCGGACGCTCGATGGCCGCGTCACCCTCAAGATGACACTGCATACAGACCTGATCACGCCGCTCGGGCACAAGCTTGGCAGGATTCACGATGCTCCCACTGCCTCTCTTAACGTGGTCTTCGGCCGGCCCGTGGCACCGCTCGCAGGTCACGCCCGCGTGCAGGAATAACGGCATCGCATAACGGTTTTCCGTGCCCTCGATGGGAGGACGAATTCCACTGACGTGGCAATCCATACAACTGGTCAGCGCAGGAAGGTTCATCGGAATTTCGCGCGCATCGCCATAGGCGGGCGCCATGTCCCAGGTGCGTCGGCTGGTATAGAGATTGATCGGAGTCTCGAAAAAGAACCCATCCACGGAAAACAGATAGGTCGTCCCGCGGCGGCCCTGTCCGATGTAATACAAGAGCTCGCGCCGGCCCTGCACCAACGGATCTCCTTGCCGCTCGAAGCTCATCCAGGCTCTTCCGGCCTCGGAATAGACACGATATTTAACTTGCGACCTCTGGTGGATGAATTCTCCCGAGACGAGATTTTCAACTGCAGGTCCGCTTGCGTGGGCGTGCGCGGTCAGGGAGAAAGACTGGTAGATCGAAGCATGACACCTTACGCATCCGTCGTTGCCGACGTATCCGGCAGTGTCCGGGCCGGCATTGGGCAGGGGATGCGGATCGTCGGCAGCAGCATTCATCGCGATCAGCAGGGCCCACACCAACCCACCCAGCATTAAGCGCTCAAGCCGTCGCGACAAAGCAAGTCTCCCACCCAGGCCACACGATTATCAACCGCCTTGAATACCTTCCTCCCAAGGCTATGCAGACTTCCCACATCAGCCGCGTCACCTCACTCGCAGCGCACTGCTGTGCCAAAGGCAAAATCAGTGCGAACTCTCCCGCGTCAACCGCTCCAGTTGTTGCAGATTGTCCCGAGCAAGCTGATTGGAGGGATCGATGCGCAGCGCCGCCTCATAGTGCGCCCTGGCTTCGCCTAGTCGGCCAAGTTGCGCCAGCGCAGTCCCCAAATTCGCCTGCGCGTTGGCATCGCGTGGATTCAGTTTCGCCGCCTCGCCAAACTGTTCAGCGGCCCCCCTGAAATTACCTTGCGCCGCGAATACATTGCCCAGGTTGTAATGTGCGTCGAAGTAGTCAGGTTGCGAGGTGAGCGCGACGTCAAAATATTTCATCGCTCCGGCTAAGTCTCCACGAGCCAGCAGCGCGCCCCCCAGCGCGTTATTGGCGACGGCGTCCGTGGGGCGAATCGAAACCGCCGCCTCAAACTGTTCGACGGCCTCGTCCAGCGCGCCGCGCGCTTGCAGCATCTCGCCCAGGTTGTATCTCGATTCAAAACTGCCGGGCGATTTTTCCACTTCATGCCGTGCCCATGCCTCCTGCAGAACCATTCGCGGATCGCCCGGCCGGGACGGATCGTTCAGCGGCAGAACCTGCAGCCAGAAGTGCGCCATTTCATCCGTGGAGAGATTGCCGCCCAGCACGCGTGCCGGAGGGTGATTGGGATTGGCGGTGTTGTCCTCTGAGTTGTCGTACACATAGTGCATTTTGAGCATTGTGCCCTTGGGAAGAAATACCGGCTCGGCATAGCGGTACACCGCCTGCCAATTCACGTCCCAGTGAGGTATGTGAATGAGCGTTTTGGTCGTTCCGTCCGGCAGAACAGCGGTCGCCAGCAGGTCCTTGCCCAGATAATGGGCGTGCGGATACACGCCCATGAGATCAACGTCGATGGGCAGCCTGAACTCGTCCGTGACAACGAAGTTGCTGTCGCCCGGCGGAACGTCGAGCGCAGCATCATTCTGCAGCTGCAACAGCATGGGATGCTTCGTGGCCGGCTTGTCGGTGAAATACAAACCAATGCTCGGCTGGACCAGTTCCACTTTGCCCGAGGGCTGAAGGTGGGCATTAAGCACCAGGTCGGTTCCCGGGTCCAGACGCAACGCCATGCCGTCCGGCTCATTCCTCACAACCGTTCCCGGCTTCCAGAATAGAAAGTGGCTGTCGGGATCGAAGGCTTCCGACTCGATCCGGATCTCCATCCCTCCAAAACCGGCCCCTTGCTCCCTTTCCATGCGGCGCGCAGACTCGTATCGGTCCACAAGAATATTGGCGTGGTGCACCACGCGCTTGTCTCCGGGGTGGATCTCCACCGCTCGCACCCAGCGGGTTTCATGAATCGGCACTGGCAGGATGAAGTTCCAATACTGGTCGATGCCGCTGGCCTGCAGCATGTACGGCTTCTCCGCCTTGAGAATCAGATCAGGTTGGCCCAGTTGCCAGCCCTCAACGAATTTCGGCTTCGAGGGCAACTCCGAGGGCTTGCCCTCGGGCATGCCCTGATCAACCCACGCCCTGATCCTGGCAAGCTGGTCATCAGAAAGTCGCAACTCATCGGCAAACTTCAACTCCTCCGGCGCCGGCAGCCAGGGAGGCATGAATCGCGACTGGGTGACGGCCACGATCTGGTGCGCATGCTTTTTCACGTCCTGATAAGTGAGGAGAGGAAAGGGGCCCGCTTCACCAGGCCTGTGACACGCCGCGCAGTACTTGTACACGATAGGAGCGATATCGCGGTTGAAGGTCACCGGTGCAGAAGGCCTGGCGGGTTCAGACGACCAGAGAAGACCCGTGCACCCCCCGGCTGCAAACACAATTCCCGCGACGATTAGGATCGTGCCCGGCTTGTGGCGACTCAGCCCAGTCATTGCAAATCGGAAATATAGCAACCAATGCCGGAGACGGAAACCGGCGCCGCATGCTTACTGTCGATGGCCGCCTGAATCGCGTCATCCAATTCGTGGGTTGTCGGCGCGCTCCGTGCGTGGCCGAAATCCTCGTACCAGTTGTCGATTCGGCCGTGGTAAATAAGCTCGTGCTCCGAATTGAACACGGCGGCTTCCGGCGTGATCTCCACTTTGCTGACTTTCACCAGCGCGTGTTGCGTGTCGCGCAGCGCCGTGTTCGTGTAACCGTACTCGTGCAGGTGTTTCTCTATATCCTCGGGTGTTTCCGACCTGTCCGGGTACACCAGCATCACATAGGCTTGGCCTGAGTACTTCTTGCTCAAGGCATGGATGGTCGGTGCATATCGATTGGAGATGGGGCAGTCAGTCCGCACGAAGACCAGGACAACCGGTTTCCCGCCGGAAAGTGCAAATGGATCGACCGGCTTCCCTGCCAGATCGACGGCGCCCGCCAACCCGGAGGAGCTTCGCGCCGTGGTGTCAGCCGGAGCCGGCACGGCCGGCGACTTGATCGGACCGGCCCAGGCGTGCAATAACGCACCCGCCAGTATCGCAGCGGCCAGTCCCGAAATTCGCCGTAACACTACGTACTCCCGAAAATCTATTCGCGGCGTGGTCAAATGATGCCGCGATGTCTACTTGCTGACTTCGCCGATGTAAACCGTGTACGGCTCCAGCGTTATACCCGACAACGGCTGTGTTCCTGCCGCCTTCGTCGTGGTCAGCAACGTCTTCGCCTGCTTCGCGCTGAATCCCTGCTGCGCAAGATCGAAATTCACCGTCTGTTGGTTCGCCGACATATTCAGCACCACCAGCATTGCCTGGTCCTTGTAGCGCCGCAGATACGAGTATACGTTGGTATCGTCTGGATTGACGGCAATGTAGTCGCCATCCAGCAGCGCCTTGTTCGCGTGACGAAGTGCCAGCAGGTTTCTGTAGAAGTTGAGGATTGAGTTCGGGTCCTTCTTTTCGCTTTCCACGTTGTGCGTCTGGTAGCTCATCGGCACCGGCAGCCACGGTATTCCCTGGGTAAATCCGGCATTCGGAGTATTGTTCCACTGCATCGGGGTGCGTTCGCCGTCGCGCCCCTTCTGCTCGGGCCATCCCAGCCGTCCGATTGGGTCCTTTACATCCTCCTTGCGCGTCGGATCGTTGTTCTGCATGCCGATCTCTTCGCCGTAATACATGATCGGAGTGCCGCGCAACGTGAGATACATGCCCGCCATTACTTTGGCGATATCGTCATCGTGCTTGCCGTCGGCAAAGCGCGAATAGGCGCGGCGAATGTCGTGATTGCTCATCACCCACACCGGCCACTCGCCCGACGCGTCCACGGCGGCAACGTGCTTGCGAAATACGTTGGCCGACAGCGGCGTCAGCTTAGTGAACATCAGGTCCATCGGCATCTGCAACTCGTCGTGGTTCTTGCCGTAATAGTCCTTCAGCTCCGACACATCGGTCGTCCAGGTCTCGCCAATGAGGACCGCGTTGTACTGGTTGGCGGCATTGCGCAGGCCCTTCATCACATCGTGGACTTCGGGAAGCTTGTCGTTGTACTTGCGTTCCTGGTTCTGATCGCCGTACTCGTTCTTTCCGGGAAGCGTCGGGTTGTCGGTCAGGTTCGGGTCTTCGAAAAGCGTATCAACCGCATCCAGGCGAAATCCCACCACCCCGCGCTTGTACCAGAAGCGCGTCGTGTCGTACATGGCGTTTGCGACTTTAGAGTTGCGCCAGTTCAAATCCGGCTGCTGCGGATAAAAATAATGATAGTAGTACTGATTCGTCTTGCCATCGAACTGCCACGCCGAACCACCGAAATCGGAGGTCCAATTATTCGGCGGCTGATCCGGACCCTTACCGTCGCGCCAGATGTACCAGTCGCGATACGGATTGGTCTTCGAGGATTCCGACTCGATAAACCACTTGTGCTTGTCGGAAGTGTGGTTGACCACAAAATCGAAAACGATGCCAATTCCAAGCTTCTTGCCAATCGCCTCCATGTGGTCGAAATCTTTCATCGTGCCATACATGCGATCGATGTTCTCGTAGTCCGACACGTCGTAGCCGAAGTCCACCTGCGGCGAAGGAAAACAGGGCGCAATCCAGATCGCATCCACGCCCAGCCATTTCAGGTACTCCATCTTTGATGCGATGCCATTCAGGTCACCAATGCCGTCATTGTTGCTGTCCATGTAGCTGCGTGGGTAAATCTCCTGGAACACCGCGTGCATCCACCACGGATGGCCCTCGGCATCGACGGTTTTGGACTGGGCGTAACTCGGGGGAATGACCACCAACAAGGTCAGCAGCAGAACCACAAGACCAGATGACTTCCGTCGCATCAAACCTACCTCCTGGCTTGGCATGGATCGAACACGAAACGGTACGAGTTTAATTCATCGCCGGGAACGATACTAGAATCCGTACTCCTCGGTATCGGGTTGTACGCTTGCCAATCCTGTCTCGCCTGCCGGAAAATAAGGGTCACATCGAGCACGGTCACCAGCAAGGCGGGTTATTCCATTTGTCTCAATCGCGTCGTAGGTTCTTACGATCACTCTGCCGCTCCGCCCTGGTGCTCACCTTCACCGACATCTTGTCGATCGCCCGTCCCGTCCGGGTCTTCGGTCAGGAACCATCCCCGCCTCCCAACCCGGACACCGACCTCGGTGTCACCTTTATTGATATCGCCAAAGAGGCCGGCCTGAACGCCAAAACCATCTTTGGCGGCGAGCACAAAAACAAATATCTGCTGGAAACCACGGGTTGCGGCGTTGCCTTCTACGACTACGACAACGACGGTTGGCTCGACATCTTCCTCGTCAACGGATGGCGGCTCGAGGGCTTCCCTCCCGGACAAGAGCCCTTCAACCACCTTTTCAAGAACAATCGCGATGGCACGTTTACTGACGTCACGCTCAAAGCTGGTCTCAAACACACCGGATGGGGCCAGGGCGTCTGCATCGGCGACTACGATAACGATGGCAACGACGACCTGTTCATCACCTACTTCGGCAAGAACGTCCTCTACCACAACAACGGAGAAGGCACGTTCACCGACGTGAGCGAGAAAGCTGGCGTAGCTGGAATCCGCACTCGATGGGCCACCGGCTGCGCCTTCGTTGACTACGACCGCGACGGCAAGCTCGACCTCTTCGTCGCCAACTACATCGATCTCGACTTAAAGACCGCACCCGTCCCCGAAAGCGGCCCCTGCCTCTACAAGGCCGTCATGGTCGCTTGCGGACCTCCGGGACTGAACGGCGACTCGAACATCCTGTACCACAACAACGGCAACGGAACCTTCACTGATGTCTCCGATGCTTCCGGTATTAAGAAGGTCAACGGTACATACGGACTCGGAGTGCTGGTGGGTGACTTCGACAACGATGGCTGGCCCGACATTTATGTGGCCAATGATTCCACGCAGTCATTGCTCTATAAGAACCTGAAGGACGGCAAGTTCGTCGATGTCGGACTGGAGTCTGGATGCGTGCTCAGCGCCGACGGCAAACCGCAGGCTGGCATGGGTGTTTCAGCTGCTGACTACGATCTCGACGGCAATCTCGACATTCTGAAGACCAATTTCGCCGGCGATACGCCATCGCTTTACCGCAACCAAGGGAATTGGAGCTTTGAGGACGCGACCTTCCAGGCAGGTCTCGGCCTGCACACGCAGTATCTCGGCTGGGGCTGTGGCTGGTTCGATTTCGACAACGACGGCTGGCCCGACATCCTCATCTGCAACGGCCACGTATATCCGGAAGTCGAACAGCTCACCACAGAAGCGGGATATCCGCAGAAGAAGCTCCTCTATAGGAACACTCGCAATGGACGCTTTCGCGAAGTCACGCAGTTCGCCGGCCCGGGAATCACCATCCCCAACGCCTCACGCGGCTGTGCCTTCGGCGACTTCGACAATGACGGTGACGTCGATTTCGTCGTCAATACCGTCAACGGCATGCCGCAGCTTGTGCGCTGCGACTCGAAGCTCAATAACAACTGGATCAAGATCAAGTGCATCGGCGTAAAGTCGAATCGCAGTGCGATCGGGGCCCGCGTGAAATGCGTTACGACCGTTGCAGGCGAACCGAAGCCCCACCAGCAGATCGACGAAGTGCGCAGCGGCGGCGGCTACATCTCACAAAGCGACCTGCGCATTCACTTCGGTGTCGGTACAGCCGAAAAGATCGACCTGCTCGAAGTCCGCTGGCCCAGCGGCCAGGTGGACACTGCGAAGGACGTGAAGCCCAACCAGTTGGTGTATGTCAAGGAAGGCCAAGGCATCGTTAAGTCCGAAACGCTCGCAGGCGCCAAGAAACCGAAAGGTTGATTTCCTGTTTCCCTCACCGTACTACCAAACGCGTCATCCTGAGTGGAGGCGTCCCGCCACGCGGGGCGTCGGACTCGAAGGACCCCTCTCGTGCGACAGAATGCTGCGCACGCGTCCTTTGTCGGGGAAGACGGAACCACTGCCGACCCCCGCCTTACGGCTTCCGTGGTGGATCATTGCTCACCGCCACCCCCATCCCTTCTTTCACCGTATTGATCTGGTCCACCGCCACGTTGTCAAAGCGCTCCGTCAACCCGCTGGGCCAGCGAATCTCGACCGAGTCCAGCTTGCTCACCCGACCGAGCCCGAAGTGCACTCGCATATCGCTCTGTGAGTAATAGCTCGAACCGCTTCGCACCTCATCCACCAGCAACCGCTTCCCCGCCTTGATGGTGATTCTCGCTCCAATCCCGTCGCGGTTCGACTTGCTGCCGATTGTCTTGAACGCGATCCAGTGATTGCCGTATTTCTGGTCGTTTTTCAGCAGGCTGGGCGTGTCGTTCATATTGCTGATCACGGCAGATAACTGTCCCGTGTTCCACAAATCTCCAATAGCCAGCCCACGTGACGAGGCCATCGTGGTAACGCCGCTTCCCGCCTCCTCCGAGACGTCGCTGAAAGTGCCGTCCCCATTGTTACGGTACAGAATCCGCGGCTCCTGGTAGTTGCTGCCCAGGTGATACTTGTCCACTTCGGGATAGACGTGGCCATTTACCAGCATCAGGTCCGGCCAGCCATCGTTGTCGTAATCGAAGAACATCGTGCCCCACCCGAGGTACTTGGTATAGAGCCCCAGTCCGGCGGCCGTTGTCACATCGCTAAACGTTCCGTCGGGATTGTTGTGGTACAGCGTCGAGGTGTCGTCGGAAAAATTGGTCTTGAAGATGTCCAGCCGCCCATCGCCGTCGTAGTCCCCGACCGTCGTGCCCATGCCCCCCTGCTCGCGGCCGTCTTCGTTGAATGCCGCGCCCGCCACCACCGCAACGTCGGTGAACGTCCCATCATGGTTGTTGTGATACAGGATGCTGGGCGTGCTGTCGCAGGCGACGTAAATGTCCGGCCATCCGTCATTGTCATAGTCGAGTGTTGACACTCCCAGGCCGTAGTGACCGTTCGTCTGATCGATATGGGCCTTGAGGGTCACGTCCTCGAACGTCCCGTCTCCCCGATTGTGGTAGAGGATGTTCTTGTGGTGCGGCAGTCCTCGCGGCCCGCACATCACCGGCGCGCCCTTCCACATGCACGACGGACGGTCCCCCGGCGCGGGCGCCGTCGTAACATCGAAGTCCACGTAATTTGCGACGAACACATCCAGGTGTCCGTCGCGGTCGTAATCGACGAACGCACAGCCGGCGCCCCACTCCTTGCCGTTTCCGGCCACGCCGGCCTTCTCGCTCACCAGCTTAAAAACGCCGTGCTCGTTGTGATACAGGCGGTTCTTGCCGTAATACGTAACGTACAGGTCCTGCCAGCCGTCGTTGTCATAATCGCCCACGCAAACGCCCTGCCCCCAGCCGGTGGCATCCTGCAGTCCGGCTTTTTCGGTCACATCGGTAAACGTGCCGTCGTGGTTGTTGTGATACAGATGGTTGGTCGGACCGCTCTTGCCCGCCTTCATGTCCTCGAGCGTCGTCCCATTCACGAAAAAAATGTCGGGCCAGCCATCGTTGTCATAATCGAAAATGGCCACGCCGGTTCCGGTCGTCTCGATGATGTATTTCTTGGTGTCTACCCCGCCGAAAACATTCTTCATCGTCAAGCCCGCTTTCTCCGCGATATCTACGACGTTCGCCACCCGCAAAGGAGCGCTCTTGCCGGTGGGTTGGGCGACAACCTCCGCCGTCAGCGCCACCAGAATCAAGGGCACGAGCACAATTCGGGTATTCGTGGAGAAAAAACCAGGAACATCAGGCAGGCGACACATCCTGGCTTTGGATACTAGGGAAAGCCTCCGAGCACCGTCAAGCGACGGTGTCGAACTCTACGCTACCCACGGTTGCGGCGCCTCTGCCGCTCCGTGCGTCGCTTCCATCTCGCTCAGTCGCAGCACCAGACACTTGGCCGCCCCGCCGGCCTTGAGAAACTCCGTCAGCGGCACTTGAATGATGCGGAAACCCTCGCCCTCAAGACGCCGCGATAGTTGGCCACTGACGACATTCATCACGATGGTTGTCCCCACGTTGATCGCGTTACAGCCGAATCGGAGTGCATCCTGCAATGAGACTTCGATCCGCTTATCACTGGCGTACCTGGACCTGATCTTGGCCTGCGATGTTGGGTCAAAAGCCTCCGGGTAGTACAGAACATATCCGCCGAATAGCGGACAGAAGCAGGTATCGAGGTGGTAGAAGCGCGGATCGATCAGCCGCAGTGATATCACCTCCACGCCCCACGTCTCCCGCAGATATGCGTGGCTCGACTCGCGACTGCGAATGCCATGCCCCGCCCAAAGCCGCGAATTGTCGGCTTCAAACAGCGCATCCCCCTCGCCTTCGAATGGCGCGGACCGCGGCAGTTCACGCACCGCAAAGCCGGAATCGTCAAACCATTTGCGGAAGTGGGGCTCCTCACCCTGCCGCTCGGGATGCAGAAACCGGCTCAACGCGACCATTCCCCTGGACACCAGTCCGGCGTTCGCCGTAAATACCATGTCCGGTGACCCGGCCTGCTGCTCCACTAGTTCTACCCGCGCAACGCCGGTAAGGGCTGTGTGCAACTGTTCCCACTGCCGCGTGGCATTTCGACGCGAGGAACCCTTGAGATTGCCTTCCATCCAGGGGTTTATGACGTAGTTCACGTCGTACAGGGTTGGGGGACACATCAGAAACGCAGGTCCGCTCGTGACCGAACGACTGCCGGGACTTCCCACTGAAACCTCACCCAGGCTCACAACTGCCTCTTAAGGGCACAGTCTGACCCAGGCTCGCGGTGGAGTCCAATCCAAAATTTCTATGTACCTTATGCGTTACTTCCGTGGATGAACGTCGTGTCACGGGCCTGACGCTGCTTCCGGCGCTGGTTATTTCTTGACGGGATAATCCTTGAACATCTTGCTGATCGTGGAGTTTGCCTCGCTCTCCAGCTTTTCAGGATTGCCACTGATGGCTTCTGACCCCATGCCCCGCCACACCAGTTTCTTGGCTTTCACGTCGATCAGGTCAACCACCAATTCGCCAGGATGCACCACCACTGTCGAATTTCCGTAGTACCCATCCCAATAGAGAGAATTTCCGGGCGATGTCATGCTCGGATCGAACGGCGGGATGCCACCGGTAGCGTTGTAGATGGGATTGTTCGACGTCATGCTGACTTCGGAATCCACCGCGCCATAAATCTGGACCAGCAGATCCGGGTTGGCTGCGACTTTCGTCAGGCCTTGCGCCGCCATCTCAGAGTCCACGGCGCCGACGATATCCAGTGCCAACATCGGATGCGCGACCGCCCCTACCGGTGCCCAACCGTATGTCTTGTATTTCGAGAAGTCGATCGACTTATCGTAGTGGACGCGTATTTTCTCCGCCGTCGCCCCCGTGCACAGTAAGCACGTCACCAGTGTCACAGCGAGGCCGGGCAAAGCGGCGCGGCGCAGATTCAATAGCATCGATTTCCCTCTTCTTTCGTCGCCGCCAGCTTAAGGGGCTCAAGGATAGGGGCTCGTAACCGCATCAAACGGTCAATATCACTCGTTCGATGCTGCCGCCCCGTGGCGAGATCGTTCCTCACGGGGCCTGAAACGCCCTTGCTTCCCGGCGTTAGTGCTTGGGCCACTGCTTGAACATTTTTTGGACCGCTTTCTCCACCATTTCCTGATTCTTGTTGCCCTTGTCGCTCAGAGTATTCTGCGCGATGCCGCGCCATACCAGTGACTGTTGCTTTGCGTCATACAGGCTCACGATCATCGTGGCCTCGACGTTCTGCTGGGGACTGATTCCGCCCATGCCGCCGCCGATTCCCCGCATGCCCCAGGCATTCCACGAGGTCTGCTCGTGCTCCCCGCCACTGGCGGTCAGGATCAAGTCCGGGTTCTGGCTCTCCTGCACCTTTTGCAGTCCCTTCTGCGCCATCGCCGCTTCGATGTCCTGCTGCGCCACCTGCGCCAGGATCGAATTCTTGATCGCGTTGGTGTTATTCGAGCCCCACGCGTAGGTGTGGTATTGCGCAAAACTCGCGTTGTGGTCGTAGTTGACGGAGACTTGCTGCGCCACCGCAAACGAACTCGCTAGACAGATCATTGCCGCCCAAACTGCAAACTTGCTCTTCATCACCGTTCTCTCCTGACTGACGTTTATTGCTTACCGGCGAGGCGTTCAGCCGTCTGCCGGGTTGAGACTTCCAACCTCACTCCCACCGCAGGTGCATGCTAGCGCCGGAAGCCCCCGCCACCCCAACGGTCGCCACCTCCTCCCCAGCGATCTCCGCCGCCCCAACCTCCGCCGCCGAACCGGCCGCCGCTTCCCCAACCTCCAGAGTGCTGATACTGCGACCAGTTGCGGCTCTGGTAATCGCCCCGCGCGCGGTTCTGGGCCTCCTGGTCCAGGTCGCCGTACGAGCCGCTGCTGGGCCTGCTGAGTCCACTGCTGCCGGCCGGGTGTTGCTGCTCAAAGCTCTGCGCCGACTGCTGCGCCGTGGACTTGTTTACCGTATTCCAACTTCCGTTGTCGTACTTCTGCCATCCGTTGCCCGTATTCTTGTAAACATTGCCGTTGTGGCCGGCGTACATGTCACCGCTCGCAGTCTTGCCCGCCGCGGTGTTGCCGTACGGTGTACTGGTCGCCGCCGCTTTGCCGCCGGCCGACGTCTGAGCGGTTGCTTCCGACCCGTAGGCGTTGCTGGCGTGTTGCGTGTAAGCCGTATTGCCGTTCTTGCTGTATACCGACTGTCCCCACGAGCCGTACGCATTCGAACCCTGACGGGTGGCCGCCGAAGCCCCGGTGTAAGGGTTGTAGGCCTCGCCCTGCGCTCGTGTCCCGTAAGGCGTCGATTCCGTCGCGCCGCGCGCATAGGTGCCGGTATACGGGTTGTACGCCGTCCCCCAATGCGCGCTCCCATACGGCCCATACGCTGCTCCACCGTATCCGTACGCCCCGTAGTAGGGGTTGTATGCGTGGTAGCCATAGGTCGCAGCGTACGGATAATAGTAGCCGCCGTAAATGTATGGCGGATAGTAATAGCCGGTGCCGCACGCCACAATCGCGCCCACCGCCGCGCCGGTGATGAAGGCGCCCATGTAGCCCGCCGTGTAGCTGGCCTGCACATCGCCGCTGGGCAGGGTGGTTTGCGTAACGTATGTCACGTTGTACACCGGCGAGCTCGGTGGAATGGTATAGATGACCTGAGGAACAGTCTGCGCGGTCTGCCACGGCCCCGTCGGCGTCGGTGCCACAAACCAAATCCCCTGGTAGCAAAGGTAGTACTGCAAACCTACCTGAATCACCTTGTTGGGCGTATTGGTGGCGTACGACATCGTCGTACCCGTGATTGGCAGGAACTGCGGCGACCCTACGTACGACACTTTCACTTCCGCCGCCGCATTCGCCGGATTCACCGTGACCGTCGTCGGTATCTGCGCGATCAGGACCGCGTCTTCCGCTTCCGGAGTTCCCGGCACCGAAGCCAACACGCTTCCCATCGGACTGCTCGGCGGTATGCGCGCAAAATCAGGAGGCAAGCTGTACGTCGCAAACGTCCACGGGCCCATCGCGCTGGTTGCGGTGAACCACCGTCCCGACGTCAGAAAATAAAACGCACCTGTCGGTCCGTACTTGAACACCGGACTGCCCGTGTTCGACGCATACGAAAGCTGCGTCCCTGGAATCGGCGTCCATTGCGGCATCCCGCTGAAGACGACAATCTCCGCCGGCGTCGCACTGTAGTACACCACCGGTGAAGTCGCCGCACTTCCCGGGGGCGGCGGAACGAACTGCTTCAGGCTGGCGAAATTCGCGTTGGCCGGAACCGCCGACATCCCCGGCGGGATCTCCGCCGTCGCCGTCCACGTCCCATCCAGGCTCGGAGCTGTCATCCAACCTTTGCCGTTGAACAAGTAGTAGGCGCCGCCGCCCTGCACCTGAAACAGCGGCCAATTGGCGTTCACCACAAACTCCATGTTCGAGTTCGCAATCTTGCCCATCGTCGGCGACCCGTTGACCATCAGCAGAATCGCGGGACGCAGGCTGACATAGATCGTCGGCGGCTGGTTATTCAGCTCGGTCGTAGGCGGGGCCTTGGTCTTCTTCACACTCGCCACCAACCGGTCCAGCGAAATCGTCATCGTCGCCGACGGATTCAAAAACGTCCGCACCAGCGATCCCAACTGCTCGGAATTCGCCGGCGTCGACGGAAACGTCACGCTGGTGATCTGCGGATTATTCAGAAATACGGTGTGGGTGTCGAAGTTCACGGTGGTGGTGGCAGTCGCCGTGAGAGCGCCAACCTGGGTCTTGCCTCCCGTGGGCGTGATCGTAAACGCCGCACGAAGATCAAGGGTCTGGTAGTCTCTCCAGTCATCGACCTGGGGCTGATAGACCACCAGTTTGCCGCCGGGTTTTGTAATCTGCCTGGGCCAGCCCGAATCCTGCGCCGCCGCGGATGCCAGGCAAATGCTTATCGCCAGCAGCAGCGCCATTCCGAATGCGCTCCCTCGAGTTAGGATAGCGTCTCTCACCGTGATCTGCCTTTCTGCTGCGTCGGCCCCTCCGCTCCTGCCGACGATGTTCCTCGGTGCCTGCGTGTCTTCTTGCACGGCAAGTCCTCGCCAGCTTCACAGTAGGCCGCGTATAAAACCACCGCCAACGCCGTTAGCGTGACGAGAACCACTAGTGCCACTGTCCCAAACATGACCGCCCACCCCGCACGCAAACAATCTCTGACCGAGATTATTACATGCCCTGCGCCCTCAATGATCGGCGCCCGCGATTGCCGCTGATGTTGTGACCCGATGACGAATCTCGCTCGTTCCACCTTGCGGCCAAATGCGATCCACGGATTGTGCCGTTCCGTTCAGCGACGGTCGCGTGGCGCACATCATCACCCGCATGAAATTCCCATGAATCCTACGTTCCACCGCCAACACCCAACCCGACGGCCTCCGCTGCCTTCGAGCGGAATCGGGCCCGGTGGAACCGCTTCTGGCAACGAAACCTCCGCGCGGTATCGGCGGCTGCGAGGATCGACAGCCTTGGATCGCCAACCAGGCTTTTGCGGGCTAGTGTTCATGGGAACGCTCGGATGTGCGGTTGCTAACCTGCAGCGCCACCAGGCGCGCGATCAGAATGGCCAGATAGAGCTGCCCGGTAATGGCTTCTCCGATGGCCAGCGATCGGCTGAACCGGCTGGCCGGGACGATGTCGCCATAGCCCACCGTGCTCAGCGTGCAAAAGCTGAAGTAGATCCAATCGAACATCGACGTGGCGTTTCCTTGCGTTCCGCCAACTGCAACCGGATTGAAATGGACGTCGATTTGATATCCGTAAGCGTAGGCCACGCCCAGCAGGAGATATGCCGCCACTGCCCCTTGCACCCGCACTGCATTGATCGGTCCATCGCGGAAGACCTGCGCCAACACAACAAAGACGATCGTCAGGACCGACAGCAACGACAGAAATTCGCTCACCGCATGACCGCTGGGAGTGGACACGACCCACGCGATCCAGCGGGCGATCAAGGCTGGGATGGCAAAACTGACCGCTAGTGTGAACAACCACCGCCGGCCCCAGGCAATCGCTGTCCCGGTCAGCAGCACCAGGGGAAAAACCAGGTTCCCGTATAACCCGATGTGCGTGCGCCTGATCTCCAGTGTGGGCAGAACGAAGACCGTGATCACCAGCAGAATGAGAAATAGCGAAAGGTTGGCCTGGGACTGCCAGGTCTCGGCAATCAAATCTCGAGCTTTCGGTCGGGTCGCCCTTGTCATGGCGGACTCGCGCTGGACCTCCCATCCGCTCAAAGCCGCCGGGGACGGCGTGAGCCGCCGTCCCCGGCAATCGAAACAATCTGGGGAATCCTACTGCTTTGTCGTTGGCAGTCCCTCCATGGTTCCAGCAATGCCCTTGTTAAGCAGCGCCCGAACCACGACACGACGATTCTCCGCCTGACCTTTCTCAGTCTTGTCGCTACCAATCTGGCGGCTCTCACCCATGGCCCCCGGAGCCAGCATGTTGGTCAAAGGAACATGCCCCTGCTGCACCAGGATGTCGGTGACGTTCTCGGCGCGCTCTTCGCTCAGCTCCTGATTGAAGGCGGCGTTACCTACCGCAGAGGCGTAACCTTTCACCTGAATGTTATAGCCGTTGTACGTCATAGCCTTCTGCGCCAATTCTAATAACGGCGCAACGTACTTCGGATCGACCTTGGTTTGACCGTTGCCGAAGTACACCGTGACTTCGTCGAGGATGTAGTAGTCATCAAGCTGGCCGAAACGGGCACTGTTGGCAGCGATCTTCGCCTTATTGGCGGCGATCTCCTGCTGCTGCTTGTCGAGGGCCTCTTGCTGCGCCTTCAGGGCCGCGTTCTGGGCAGCCAGTGCGTCAGCCTGCTGCTGCAGTTCAGCCTGGTTGGCCGCGGCCTGTACCTTCGTTTCGTGCACCGCAGCTTGGGCTGACTGTGCCTGCTCCAGGTCGTCACCGGTGAATCTGACCCAATCGGCGACGAGCTGGTTCTGTGCGTTGTAGGTTCCTTGCACTTCGCACGCCAGGCCGGGGATCAATGCAGCCATGGACATCTCTTTCTTGCGGGCCTTGAAGGCGCCCTGTAGCTGCTGCACGTCGGTGCCGTCATTCAGCAAGACGACGAGATTCGCGGTATCCGCCGTCTTCATGGTCATTTGGTTGCCGGCACGACTGATGATGATGCCCTTGACCTTTAAGGACTGGGCGAAAGCGACGGTGCTCACTGCCACCATTGCGAAGACTGCGCACACTGCGACTAATCTAATTGCGTTGAAGCGGTATTTCATCGAACTTGCCTCCCAATTCGGCTCTCCCGGCAACGACAACCGTTCATCCTGCCGGTTGGTTTTGTGTCTGTCAAATTCAACTGCGCATGTGCTAGCCGAGCCTGTCCCGCGGCCGGCGGCTTACCAGCGCAGCAACTTAGAGCATAAAGGAACGTGCGGCATTGGCGATACTAGCAGAAGTGACAGGGGCAGTTTAAACGATTTCCAGCCGTTGCCGGCTGGATTTTCTCAACCCGCGAACGTGGACCCCCGCTGAACCGCCTCCGCCTCCAACCATCGCAAAGCCGTCCCGCCCCAATACCAAATTTTTGACTTGAACTCAGTACTTTTACCAGTTAACGTTTCAGTCGTGTTGCCATTAGCATAGGCGCGCAGCGGGCAGCTGCGGCTGTTCGACAAAATCGTTATTGCTTGCAGAATCGGAGAGACAGTTTATGAACAATGCATCGAAGTTAGTGAAGGTTGCCGTCGCGGTCCTGGTGGTGATGGCGATGGCCTGCGCACCCGGGTTTGCTCGGGACAAGTACGAAACCATTGACGCCACCGCCTACGGCACCAGCACCCAACTCGGACGTAATGTCGGCGTTACGGTGATCATCTACGAGTTCTCGACCCCGGAAACTCGCCAGGCTTTGGTCGAGGCTTTTCAGAAGGGACAGAACCAGGGATTGGTGAATGCGTTGGAAAAGATGCCCGCGGTTGGCCGCATTCAGATTCCCGGCACGCTGGGCTATGACCTGTCGTTCATCCGCTTGATTCCCTCGCCCACCGGCCGCACCATCCGTTTCGTCACCAATCGTAAGATTACGTTTGGCGAAGCTTATACCGATAGCCAGACCCAGTCTTACAATCTGACTGCCGGTGAAATCCAACTCAACGACCAGGACAAGAGCAAGAGCACCGGTGTCCTGTACCCTGCCTGCCAGTTCGTCATCAACAAAGACGGTGAGTTGCAGATTGAGTTGAACCAGAATGCCTGGCGGTTGAGCAACATCATCGACTGGAAGGGCACGTCCGAGAACTAGTCCGTGCGCGCTGCCGACGATCGGCGCCACGGACTCTTTCCCTTGCAACGGAGTGGGCGGCGTTGCGACGAATTTGCCAACGCCGCCAACCGGCCCCGAAGATGTCTAACCAGCGCGCGCTCGGCGATCAATTCCCGCGTGCGCGCCGACCATTTCGATTGAGGTGGAACATGAGAAATCAAAGACAGTTCAGCACCATGCTGATTTTGCTCTGCATCGTGCTGCTCACCTGTGGGCTCGCGCAGGCGAAAAGCAAATATGTATGTGATGAAGCGCAACCGGCGAGCATGTGCAACGCGGCCAACACCTGCGGTTCGGCTTCCGCCCCCTGCACCATCGATATCACTAAGGCCGGAAGCTCGTCCAACGTGAAGCCCGGCATCCCCAACGCCAAGAACAATCAGTTCTTCTGCATTAAGAAGGGAACCACCACGGTCTGGATGACCTCGAACAAGAACACCGGCTTCATGATCTCCTTCGGCACCGACTCGCCGTTTGATCCCGACGACCCGATCATCGGCGGCGCCAACAAGCAGGTCACGGTGAAGGCAAACACTCCCGGCTGCTACAAGTACGATGCCGGCGCCTTCTATTCCGGCGCGACCTACGGAATGGGTGGCGGCAGCAAGCCCGAGCTCGTCATCCTGCCCTAGCCAATCGCCCTGCACTGCCCTCAATGGCAACAGCGCAGGCGCCATTCTCGCGGCTCACTCGCTCCGCCCTTCGCGGCGCCTGTGGGCCGTGTTCTGTTGCCGTTCAGCACGTTGAACAATTGGTCTGAGCCGACCGCGCACCGGGAAGAGCTTTCGAGCAGTTCCAGAATCGATGTAACTGCTCGCCCGGGTTGTGCGGACCTTAAGACCGTGGGTGAAAGCTCGTTTTGAGTTGCCAGGCGGGAACGAAGGGCCTGAGCTCCAGCCCGCAGGGCGGAACGCCCGAACTCCAGCCCGCACGCTGGAAGAATAGTCGCCCTGTGCGTTAAAGGCTGGGTCGAGAAGTCAGACTAAGCCGTTGAAAATACTTGGTCGCTCGATGTGATTTTTCATGACTTCTCGCGGGCCGTAGGCCCTGGACGACAGCTCAAGAAGTCTATTTCGCGCCGCCTTGTATCAGGGCACGACTTCTCAGGCTGCTGAAAAAAGCGCTTTTTGGTAGAGCCGGCCTTTAGGCCGGCGTCTATGTCGTTTGTTTTTACCATTCCGAGCGGGCTTCAGCCCGCGAGGAATATGCATTTTCGACTTTTTCAGGAACCTCTTCAGTCGTGCCGATAAGCCCTTTTTTTTGCCCCGCGCGGACTTTCGACCTGTTTAAGAAATTGTTTCCCCGTTCGGCGTACCGGTAGAGCCGAGCTTCGGAGTCGGTTACGAAACTCGGTCTGGTCACGTAGCGGCGGAATCAGAATCACCCAATCCAGTGCCGCAGGCACGGAACAATCCTAGCCCGGCACGCAGCCGAACCGGGGTCCCCGAACCGCGCCGCATTTGCGCGGGTTGGGGTGGGAGGGCGGAGTGCCGGGTCAAGTGGGAAATTTGATGCGCGTCCCTCGACCGCCACATGCATGCGCGCGGCTGCCCCATCCAGGCCGACTGGTGGCCCACAATTGCCGTTGGCAATTGCGGGTTCACTCCTTCTGCCACGTGCCCTTCCCTCGGTCCATTTTTCAATCGCTTTCTTCTCCGTGTCCTCCCTTCCTTCCTGGTGACCTGGAAAACCGGCCATTCCCAAAACGGGAATCTTTGGGTTACTTTCGTTTCCCCGCTCCCCAAATTCTTCTCGATCTCCCCGCCCCGCTTCGGCTAGACATGATTCATCAGGGCGGGGCATCGGTGTCCCCGGTCCCGACGCGCCCAGGCCGCGACCGACACTGGCTCTTTGACAACCCGACTCTCGCGAGCGCCAACAAAACTTCGGAAAAAGCCGATAACGCTCGGCAGCCACAAGAAAGCGAACAATCGACGAAAATCGCGCCATCTAACTCGCACGCCCAGAATTGGATACCTATAACTTTCTTTTTCCTCAATGAGTTAGAGACAATTTTCCCCTAAGCCATTGATTCCACATGGTCACGAAAAAAGTCCAATGTGATATACGACCATCGCCGCTGTGACAACAACCCAACCAAAACAGTCCTGTTCGGCATCGTGCGAGCGCAAAAAGATGCGGTCCTGTGGGGCCACAGGACCGCATCATCCTTGCCCTCCGCTAGGGCTGCCAGCGGGAACCCGGCTGCAATCGGGTCCCCGCAGGACTGGTTGCTAGTTTTGCGGCGGGGCCGCCGCTTTCTTTGCTTTCTTGCTCTTGGCTGGGGCCGCACTGCGCGATTGGCCGTGCACGACGCTTTCGTCGACTGTTACCGACTCTTCCTGCGTGAAGGTCGCTCCCTGGGGAACGAAGTAGAAGTGGGCCGCCTTGCCCTTGGCGCCGCCCTTGCGCGGCTCCAGACGGGTGGGATCCACCTTGGGTCCGAGTTCGTCGGTCGTCATGTAGTACTTGATGTTGACCGCGCGCTGTGCACCCAGCGTCTCTTCGTTTACCACTTCCTTTTGGTCGGTGAAGCCCACGATGGCCACTTTGCCGTTCGGCATCTGCTGGATGCGCAACGCCAGTTTATCGAGCACATCCTTGCAGTCGTTGTCCACGCGCCAGGGCCTCTTGGGGTCTTTCTCAAACGTGCACTCGCCCCAGTCCTCAACCTCGGGCACCTTTTGCACCGGCGGTACGTTGACTGAAGCGGTGCAACTGGTACTGAGGCCGTGATCGTCGGTAGCAGTTCCGGTGACCGTGATCGTGTTGCCCGCGTCGGCATTGGTCGCCACCACGGTCGCCGAGGTGCCGCTGCCGCTCAACTGGCCACCCGTGCTCGTCCAGCTATAGGTCAGCGGGCGGTTCTCCGGGCTGCTGGCCGAGATGCTGACGGTCGCGCTCTGGTTGATGGCGATGGAATGTGGACTGACCGAGCAGCTCGCCGTCGGCGGATAGTTCGGCCGCGCCTTCACCGTGAATCCGGCGCTGCACGAGGCCATATTGTTCTTCTTCTCTTTTTCGTCGGTAGCTGTCGCCGTAACGGAGTAGCTGCCCGGCTCCAGGCCCGTGGTATCGATGTTTCCGGTTGTGCCTGTACCCGAAACCTTGCCGCCCGTGGTGTTCCACTTGTACGTCAGGGTATGTTTGGGGTTGAAGTTCTGGGTGCTGATGGTCGCGGAAACCGGACCGCCCGGGTACACCTCGGTTGGCGAAGCCGAGCAGGAAGCACTCGGTGGGACCGGCGGCTTGCCGCCGAAGTTGAAATACATGCCCGCCAGCGCGCCACTCTGGGCGACGTCGTACACAAACTGGTGGTTGCCCGGGCGATAGTCAACGTCCAAATAGCGCCAGCCGAGCCCCAGGCCCAGCTTGGGAGTGAAGTTGTAGGTGAACAGGCCGACCACCTGATAGTCCGAGTTCGCACCGCCCCCACCTGCGTCTCCTCCCACCATGATCGCCGCCTTCGGCGAGAGAGGCACTGTGAATCTCGCACCGCCCAGGCCATCCACCCAGTTGGCCGACCGCGTGTTGTTCAGACCGGACGGTACCAGCGCCAAATTCGAGCTGACATGCCAGTAGCGAATCCCGGCCAGCGCATCGATCTTGAAGTGCTCCCCGTCAAATACCCGGTATCCGAACTTCGGGGTAAAGATCGACTCCGTTATGTGAACATTGACGGAAGTCTGGCCGAAGTCGTTAACGGGAATTCCCTTGTCAATACCCAGCTTGACCCAGAAAAAGTCAAACGGCATGATCAAGCGGCCCTTATCGGCTTCCACGGCGATCGGTATTACCCCTTTGAGGACGTGGAAGACATCACTGAATGATTCGTGGATGCTGGCATTATGGCCAAGCGCCCCGACCGTCCCGTGTATTCCCGGGAACCACCCGTAGATGGACACCGCGCCCCGCCAACTGTCGCCGGTGCTACCGGCGCCGGGAGCCGGCGCCGGCGGAATAGAGCTGGGGGCGTCAGGCACAGCGTCGGCACTCGCGGCCGTCAAATCTGCAGGGCCTTGCGCAACCGCCCAAATGCCGCATATGACACATAAGATTGCGGTTAGAACCACCACATGAAGTTTTCGAAAAAGAACCATCGCATCCTCTCTCTGTTGATCGTCGCACCTGTTAGTCTTCCCCCACTCATCGCAACTCTTGGGGGCCTTCCTATGAAGAACTATCACGGCACAACGTGATTTCGACACTGGAAAAAGCTACAGTCTTCCACAATTTAAATTTGGGCTGGTACTCACGAGTATCGCACACACGGAAGAGTCTGTATCCGACCCGTTGCGCCACGAAAGTGGAGTAGCATTCGCAACGTGCAGCCAAACTTCACCAGGCACTCGGGGCGAAACATTGTTGCTTGAGTGAATTGCTTGCAGTCAGGCGGGCGATCGGGTAAGCGCCGCGCATGCGGCTCAACTATAGTTTTTGTTTGTGATTGTGCGCGTCGAGTGCCAAATCTTCAGCTGCGCTCTGGTCATAGTCTTCCAACTCGGCCATCAGGCCCTCGTCCGAAAGGTCGAGAGGGTGGGAGTTCTTCCAGTCTGCGTGCGTCACCTCGTGCAAGCGGCCGACCACGTCCTCATCACGGACTTCGATGGCACACTCCCGCCGGCTGTCGAAGCTGCCAGGAGCCAGATTGATCGACCCAACAATGCCCCGAACATTGTCCGCCAGCAGCAACTTGGCGTGAAGTTTTAGTCCCTTGAGCTTGTGCACCTTCACCCCGACATCGTCGAGGATGCGCAACCCGCCGACGCCTTCGAGTAGCTTTTCCTTCTTGAGCTTGTGAGCCGGCCGGGCCATGACGTGCACTTTCACGCCGCGTTCGCGGGCGCGTACGAGGCGTTCAATGATAGCCGGGTCCTGATAGCGCTCGTTCTGCAGCCACAAAGTGTGCTGGGCTTCGTCGATGAACCGGCCGATGCGCTGACGTCCGTTGCCGACACACCATATGAGGTGTGAATGCTCACCCGGAGTGAAAGGTCGGCGAGACCAGTCGGCATCGAAACATTCCATGACTTCCGAAACTTCGTGCTTAGCGCTGGTAACCACTGCGTAGTCGCGCGTCTCGGTCAGGTCTTTGGGTTCCCAGTTGAACGACATGATGAATGCGGCTTCGTCGTCCACTACCATGGATTTTTCGTGTGTCAGGTCGAATTGCGGATTACTGTCGAGCACATCCACGCCCGCGGACTTGAGCATCTTCCGGGTCTGCTCATTTTCCGATTCGCCACTGCGCCGGGCAGGATTCAACATCACCCGCACCGCAACGCCTCTCTTCTGAGCGGCAATTACTGCCTGGAGGATCGCAGGGTCGGAAAATACAAACATCTTGATGCGGAGTGATTTCGAAGAATGGTTGATGGCGTCAAGTATCGGACGCGCAGAATCATCGGGCAGAACAACCAATGACCGGGACATAATAATCCTTTTCTTAGACACCTCGGAGATAAATTCGCTCAAAGCTCTCAGGCCCGTCAGGCTTTAGCCGGCGCCTGAGCTGCCTCGTCGAACTGGGTGCGATGCAACTGCGCGTAAATGGCGTTCTTCGCCATGAGTTCATCGTGCGTGCCGCTTTCCGCCACCACTCCGCCGCTGATGACGATAATCTGGTCGGCATCGCGGATTGTGGTCAGGCGGTGCGCAATCGTAATTACGGTGCGGCCCTTCATCAGTCGTTCAAGCGCTTCGATCACCAGTTTTTCGGATTCGCTATCGAGGGCGGCGGTCGGCTCGTCGAGAAGGAGAATCGGGTTGTTGCGCACCATGACGCGCGCAATTCCGACGCGCTGGCGCTGACCACCCGACAGGGTCGATCCGCGTTCGCCCACCATGGTGTCGTAGCCTTGCGCCATCTTCGAAATGAAATCATGCGCGTTCGCCAGCTCGGCCGCCTTAATGATCTCCTCTCGCGAAGCGCCGGGACGTCCGAACGCGATGTTCTCCGCGATGGTGCCGTGAAACAGCGCCGTGTCCTGCAGCACGTAGCCGATCTGTTCCCGCAGCGACTTCAGCTTGAAATTGCGGATATCGGTGCCGTCAATCCTGACTGTGCCTTTGGTCGGATCGTAAAAGCGCGGAATCATGCTGACCACGGTGGATTTGCCGCTTCCCGTCGGGCCGACGATTCCGACCAACTGTCCGGGCTTGATGGTGAAGCACACGTCGCTCAGCACCGGATTCTGGAGGTCGTACGCAAACGCCACATGTTCGAAGGTAACTTCTCCCCGAAGCGGCGGAGCGGCTGTTGCGCTGGATTTTTCCGGAATGATGGTGTCGGTTTCGAGAATCGCTCGGATGCGTTCAACGCCTACGGCAGCCTGAGCGATGGCATTGGTAGAAGTTGCCAGGTCCTTGACCGGCTTGAAGAACTTGCTGAGGTACGACAGGTACACGGTCAGCGCTCCAACCGTCATGATCCCTGCCAGAATCAGATAGGCACCGCGCCAAAGCACCACAGCAGTGCAGAGTGCGACCGTAACCGTGACCACCGGAGAAAGCAGGGCCTTGATGCTGCGCGCCTTCAACGCTGCCTCCACAGTCGCGTGGCTGACGTCGCGCAATTCTTGCTGCTCGAGGTCCTGGCGGCCGAAGGCCTTCACTGCCTGCATTGATTCCAGCGCCTGCTGGACCACAGCGACGATGTCAGCCTGCTCTTTACGCACTTGATGCGTGGCCTTCTTCACCGCTTTTTTGAAGCGCGAAACAAACAACAGAAGAAATGGCGTAACGCCAATCGCAATGAGCGTGAAGTCCCAATTCAGCCACAACATCAGCGCCAGCATGCAAACAATGGTCAACATGTCGACGAGAATGTTGAGCGTGGACGACGAAGCAAATCCCTGAATCGTCTGAATGTCGGTGGTAATGGTGCTCAGCAGCGTGCCGGTCTGGTGCGTGTTGTAATACCCCAGCGAAAGACGTTGTAAGTGATGAAATGTGCGCAGCCGCAGGTCGTTGGCGACATACTGGCCAACGCTTTCCGTGTAGTAATTGTCGATGTAAGTCGCCAGGGCCCCAAGCAGCGCAATTACCACATAAGCGATTGCTGCGAGCGCTGCGATGTGCATCTGATGCTTGCCGTCCATCCACCGACGCAACATGTCGGCCAGCCAGGGCGACATCTTGTGATGACCTACGACGTTGTCGATGATGATTTTCAGCGGCCACGGCGTGGCGAGGCTCATCGCCGTCTCCACCATCATGGCAAGCAGAATGATGACCAGGGTCCCTCGATACGGACGAATCAGTTCGCGGATCAGTCGAATCATGACACACCTGACTCTTCCGGCACGCGCGGGGCCGGTCCTTGCGTCTCCTTGGCGCGAAATTTACCGGCAGAAACTTGGATATTAAATAGGTTGCGACTTGGCTTGCAAGTGGTGCGTGACACAAGAATAGGGCAGCGCATAGCACTGCCCCAGAGAGGGTACGAAACCATCAAAAATCGGTCCCACGATCCGGAAAACGGCTTCGCTCAGCCCGCACAACGAGAGCTACTTTTTGGCGGTGGTGCCGGTAATCTTGTGCGGGGTCGCGGCAGCTGCCTTGGCGGCAGCCTGTTCGCCGGCGCTGGGCTCGACCTTCAGGACCCAGCTGCTTTGGGTATCGGAAGGGCTGCCGAACGCGACTGAATTCAGGTATTCATTACTTCCATACTTGTTGAAGGTGACCTCAAGCTTAGTCAGCGGCTTTGGGGTACTAACCGGATCGATCTTTACCAGCGCTTCGTGTTTGCCTTTGTCGGCCCTTACCAGAAGCATGTTCTCCTGCCCGACGCCGCCTTGCGTGATGTGATAGGCACCCGCCGGCATCTTCGTATCACCGACATAGAACGGCATCGGAGCGGAGAACGCTACATCAAGCCATTGATTACTCCACACGTTCTGCGCGGCTGCCGGAATCATTGCCACCAGCGCCATCAACCCTGCGAGGACGAGTACCGTCCGAAAGTTCTTCATGCTTTCCTCCATGTGGGCCACTGCGGGCCGATTTGTAGTACTCACTGCGCCGCACATCGCTCTCCGGTCGCTGCCCCGCAGGAATGCTGTTTCGCAGTGTTTTATCTGAGCCGTACCACCAGCAAACAAAATCGGTTCTTTCGTCGCGGCGCACGCTTCCTGCGTCAGACGTACTACGTAAGGTACGCACTCAGGATGGCGCCGTGCCGGATGTCCTAAAGCTTACTCGTAATCCCTGCAAAACTCATCCGGAAAATTCATCCCAGGTAGGTCCCGGCGTATCCAAACCTCGGCATCAGTGGCCGCTCCACTGGCAAGTGCGCCTTCTCATCGCTCCAGCGCCACTTGGATTGACTTAGTGCTCAGATCAAGTTTTGTGATCCGGAATTTGCGAACTTGTCCTACTTGCAGTGGCTCAGGTTGGGAGGCTCCGCTGACACCAACGCCTTTCCATCGCGCCTGCAGCATCGAACTGAGCGCAGAAACATTCCCCGCTGCACCGCCACCCGTCGCGTATGAGACAGCTCTCTCTCCGGAACCAAGTGGGCAGGTTCCATACACGCCGTCTCCGAACTCCACCTGAGCGCCTTCCTCCAGAGTGCTAAAGACCCTGCCCGTCACCACGTCACCGGACTTGTGTTCTGCCAGAAACTCATCCAAGCCCGACGGCACTAGTTGTTTCATGCTGAGCCGAATAAGCCGCTTCTCCGGATCGATGGCCAGCACCTGGGCTCGGATTCGTTGCCCAAGTTTCAACACTTCTTGTGGGTGATTCAGGCGTTTTTCGCCGGTGATTTCGCTGATGTGAACCAGTCCCTCGACACCCTCGGCGAGTTGCACAAATGCACCAAACTTGGGAAGGCTGGTCACGGTTCCTTCCACGGCCGAACCAGCGGGAAATTTTTGCGCCGCGTCCGCCCACGGATCGCCTAGTGCCTGTTTCAGACCCAGCGAAATGCGCCGCTCCTCGGTGTTGATTCCCAGAATCACGGTTTCGACCACTTCCCCGGGCTTGACCAAGTCGCCGGCGGTCCTGACCTTCTTGGCCCAGGACATTTCCGAGATGTGAATGAGACCCTCTACTCCGGGCTCCAACTCCACAAACGCACCAAAGTCGGCAACGCGAGTCACCGCGCCGCGAATGCGGTCGCCGGGTTTGTATTTTTCTGACACGGCCTCCCAGGGGTGGGGCTGCAGTTGCTTCATGCCGAGAGAGATGCGCTGCTTATCGGCGTCGATCTTGAGGACCTTCGCCTCGAGCTCCTGTCCGATGGTAAGAACATCTTCCGGCTTATTCACGCGGCTCCAGGCGATATCGCTCACGTGCAGCAAGCCGTCGATGCCACCCAGATCGATGAATGCTCCGTAATCGGTGAGGCTGCGGACGGTGCCGCGCACGACGTCGCCCTCGTGGAGGTCGGCGTAGCGACGTTCCTTGAGGGAACGGGCTTCGTCTTCGAGCACGACGCGGCGGTCAACGACGACGTCCTCGTCGGCCACGTCCAACTTTGTGATGCGGCACCGAATTTCCTGGCCGACCAGCTTCTCCAACTCCGTAGCATCACGGGTCCCGCTGCGCGAAGCGGGCATGAAGGCGCGAACTCCGATGTCAACGCTCAGACCACCTTTGACAACACCCGTCACCGTCCCCACCAGGGTCGCCTTTCCGGCTAACGCTTGTTCGAGGGCAGACCAATCCTTGGGCTGGGCGATCCGCGTGCGGGAGAGTTGGTAGTAGCCATCGGCATCGCGTCCCTTCACCGAGACGACGAATTTGTCACCAGGCTTCACAGAAATGTTGGCCGCTTGAAAATCGGCGAGCGGCAAGATGCCTTCGGTCTTGAATCCGATGTCGACCAGCACGGAGTCTGCGGTGACAGCGATTACAGTTCCCTCGAGCTGGCGGGCTCCGTCTTCGGAGGTGCGCGAGTGACTCTTTTCGTACTCGGATAGCAGTTGGTCGAAGGATTCTGTCGCTTCTGAGGGTACTTGCGATTCAGGAATGTTGGATTCAGACATGGTGGGTTACGGACGGCTCACACAGCAGCCGTAACCAGAATATCAGCGCTCGCGGACTTGTGCCCGCGCGGCTCTGCACCGATGGACAAGCCCTAAAGGTTCAATCCTATTCGGCCCTGGCTTGGCGCTCCCGTTCCGCTTCCATGTCCTTGACCGGGTCGCGACCCGTGACTTCCTGGTACCACGCCGGATGGTGCGTCCAGGCCCACGGCTCACTTACGGTACCGCGCGTCATGGCTTGAATTGTATTGGGTTCGCCAAACGTGCTGAGGTACACGTGGAAGAAGATTCCGAACAGCATGATCAGTGCCGAGATGTCATGAATCACATACGAGATTGCCACCAGGATTCGGCCGAAAATCTCCGGGAACCACATGATCACGCCGGTGATGACGTAGGCAATGCATCCGCAGACAATTTCCCAGAACTGCAGCTTCTGACCGGCGTTAAAGAAACCCACATCGGAGGGTTCCATGCCGTCCTCATTGCGGATATAGCTTTTCATGCGTTTCATCCACTGGCTATCGGAGGGCGTCCAGCGCATGACGTTCCACCAATTCAGCGCCTGCAATCCGAAAAAGATGACGAAGCCCAGTCCAAACCACGGATGTAGCAGGCGCGTCGTCGCTCCTCCGCCGAATAAAGGCGTAAAGAAGCGGAAGATCCAGGGCAGGTAGACGCCAAACCCGGAAAGCAGCGCCAGAAAGAAGAAGATGCCGACCATCCAATGCAGGAAGCGCGTGTACACGGGATGACGCAGCAACTCGCCCGCGTAAACGACGGTGCGCCCCATGCGGTCGATGGCGTTGGTACGATGCTCGAAGCGATTGGCTGAAGTCGCCATCTAGTTCTCCTTCCCCGCTGGCGGCCGAGGTGGATCAATCTGCTTGATGGGCGGCGCAGGTTGTTCGCGGCGCGGGCCCTCGAAGACGTAGTGTAGAACCACGCCCACGAAGCCGAGCATGGCTCCGAACAGTCCAATCGGCTTGAAGAAATCCTTCCAAACCGTGAAACTCAGCGGAATTCGCGGCTTTGCCGGAAGGTTCCCGTACTTCTCCGGCTTGGTGATGTCGTGCAGCACGTAGATAACATGGGTGCCGCCAATGGTGTCCGGATCGTACACGCCTGCCTCGGTGAAGCCTGACTCCTCGCGCAGTTGCTTGGCCCGCTTTTCTGCCAAGAACTTCATGTCGTCTTTGGTGCCGAAGTGCAGGCAGCCTGTGGGACACGACTTGATGCATGCCGGCTCCAGACCGGCTCCGACGCGATCGGAGCACAGTGTGCACTTGTACACCTTCTTGGTGCTGGGGTTGAATTTCGGGACATTAAACGGACATCCCGAGACACAGAACTGACAGCCGATGCAGTTTTCCTGCTGGAAATCGACGATGCCGTTCGCATATTGCACGATGGCACCGTCGGCGGGACAGGCGCGCAAGCAGCCCGGGTCCTCGCAGTGCATGCACTGGTGCTTGCGCATCAGCCAGGCGAAACTGCCGTCGGAGTGCTGGCTCTCATTGAACTTGATCAGGTTCCAGTAGTTCCAGTCCGTATCCGGCATGGTCTGGTAGGTGTTGTCAAACATGGTGTTCTGAAACGGCATGTCGTTCCACTCCACGCATGCCACCTCGCAAGCCTTGCACCCGATGCAGGTCGTGGTGTCGATCAGCTTGCAGACCTCGGACTGCCGCTGCGTCCCCTTGCCGGCTATCGGTCCGGGGTGGGCCGAGATTTGCTGGATCTGGAGTGTTTTTCGATCGCCCATCTCGCCCTCCTTATGCTTTCTCGAGCTTCACCAGGAAGCCCTTGAATTCTGGTGTGTACGCATTGGGATCGGTAACTGTTGGCGTCAGCAAATTGGCGGGGGTCTTGGCCGTCTTATCCAGGTCTTCCGCAATTCCCAGAAAGCCCCAATGGATGGGAATTCCAATCTGGTAGGTCTTTTTGCCGTCGATCATCATCGGCTTGATGCGTTTGGTGACCATAGCTTTCGCAATATAGTTGCTGCGAATGCTCGTGACCTTGACCTTCTCCCCTCCCCGGATGCCCATTTGATCGGCCAGTTCGGCCGGAATTTCAACAAAAGGCTCCGGCACGAGCTCTACGTTCATTGGGTTGTTCTTGGTCCAGTAATGGTAGTGCTCGGTGAGGCGATACGTCGTACATACCAGGTTGTAGCCTTCCTGCGTCGTCCCGTATTTGTCCAAAGCAGTTTTGAATTTCTTGGCCACGGGATTGTTCGACTGGTTAGGGTGGAGAGGATTCGCAATCGGACTCTCCACCGGTTCGTAATGCTCTGGGAATGGTCCGTCGGCCAGACCACCCAGGGGTACGAAGAGTCGCCCGACGCCTTCGGGCAGCATAATGAACGGTCCCATGTGTTCGGAGGGCTTGGAATCGGGCTTGAAGTCGGGGACATCGTTGCCCACCCACTTCTGCGCCGATTCGTTCCACCACACCTGCTTCCTGTTCGGATCCCACGGTTTGCCTGCCAAGTCGCAGGATGCCCGGTTGTAAAGCACGCGCCGGTTCATCGGCCAGGACCAACCCCAGTTCGGATAGATGCCCAGGCCCGAAGGGTCCTCGGTGCCGCGCCGCTGCATCATGGGGCCGGCCTCAGTCCACGAACCACAATAGAGCCAGTTGCCGCACATGGTGCTACCGTCGTCGTGCAGCATGCCAAACCCGGGGAGTTGTTGTCCGGCCTTCAGCGTAACCCCGGTCTTCTCGTCGGTGACTTCCGCCAGCGCCTTCCCGTTGATCTCTTTCGCAACCTCGCCAAGCGACGGATGTTCGGGAAGCGTGTAGCTCCAGGAGGCGTGAAGAATCGGGTCGGGGAATTTCCCGCCCTCTTTCTTATACAGCTCGCGAACCTTCAAGAAGATTTGCGCCAGTATGTCCTGGTCGAGACGGCAATCGCCAGGCGGCGGCAATGCAACATGCTTCCACTGCAGCCAGCGCGCCGAATTGACGAAGGTTCCATCCTTCTCCGCGAAACCGGCTCCCGGCAATCGATAGACGGTCGTATTGATCTTCTTCTGGTCGTCAGCGGTGATGCCCGGGGCTTGCCAGAATGCGCTGGTCTCGTCGGGATAGATCTCGCAGACTACGAGAAAGTCAGCCTTTTTGAGCGCATCAATGTTCTTCTGCGAATCCGGACCAATCATCACCCCATTCATGCCGAAGGCAAAGAAACCCTTGACGTTGCCGCGGTACATTTCGTCCCAGATTTCCGTCCAGGAGTGTCGCCGCTCGATCTTGGGCAGGTAGTGGAAGGCGAAATCGTTGTCTTTGGTCGCAGCATCGCCATACATCGCCTTCAAGAACGACACCATAAACTTTGGCGTGTTCGACCAGTAATTGAAGGACTCCCATTCTCCCGGTTTGGCAGCTTTCGGCGTTGTCCGGTCCAGAAATGCCTTCAAGCTGGTGTCGGCGGGATTTGGCATTTTCAGGTAACCGGGGAGAATGTCAAAGATGCCCGCCATGTCGGTTGCGCCCTGTATGTTTGAGTGTCCGCGCAACGCGTTCACCCCGCCACCGGCGCGGCCAACGTTGCCCATCAGCAACTGCAGCATGGCCGCAGTTCGGATGATCTGCGTCCCGAAGCTGTGTTGGGTCCAGCCGACGGCGTAGATGATGGTACCGACCTTCTTGGTGTCTCCATCTTTGCGAATGGACGTGTACAGGTCGGCAGCTTTGAGGAAATCAGCTTTCGGGATTCCCGTAATGCGCTCCACCATCTCGGGCGTATAGCGCGAGTATTGCTGCTTGAGCAGTTGGTACACGCAGCGCGGATGCTGTAGGTCAAGGTCGTATGCGACGTTCGGCGGAAGCGACGGCGGAGGCGGAGGGGTACCTGACGCCGCGTGCGAACTTTGTGCTGCTGCAGCCCCGTGATCTGCTCCAGCCGCGGCCTTCCCAGTCAGATTGCCGCCGGCTTCGTAATTCCAAGAAGACTTGTTGTAGCTGTTGGTGGCGGGATCGAAGCCGGAATACAAGCCATCCTCGGGAAGCTTGAATCCCTCTTTCACAATGAAGGCGGCGTTGGTGTAATTGACGAGGTATTCCTTTGCGACCCGGTCGTTTTGCAGGGCATAGCTGATAACACCTCCGAGAAAGGCGATGTCAGAGCCCGCACGAATCTGGAGGAAAAGGTCGGCCTGTGTCGCCGTGCGTGTAAATCGAGGGTCGACAACGATGATCTTGGCGTTGCGATTTCGTTTTGCTTCCACTGCCCACTTGAAGCCACAAGGGTGGTTCTCGGCCGGATTCCCGCCCATGATCAACATCATGTCGCTGTTCTTGATGTCGATCCAGCCATTGGTCATCGCCCCACGTCCGAACGTTGGTCCCAAACTTGAGACCGTGGGGCCGTGTCAAACACGGGCCTGGTTTTCCAGGCCCACCACCCCCAAGCTTCTCATCGTTTTCACGACGAGGAAATTGAACTCATTGGTATCAGTGCAGCCGCCAGTGAACGCGATGGACTCAAGACGGTTGACGATGCGCCCTTGTGCATCCTGCTCGATGAAAGTCGCATCGCGCGTCTTCTTGGTCCAGTGCGCGATCTCGTCGATGGCCTGGTTCCACGAGATGTCTTCCCAGTGGTCGGAACCGGGGCGACGCACCTGCGGCTTCAGCAGACGGCGATCGTTGAGGATGTCCTGCTCAAGCGAAGCTCCCTTGGGGCAAAGTGTGCCCCGGTTGATGGGATGATCGGGGTCGCCCTCCACATGTACAACTTGGGGCGTAACGTTTTTCGCCTTGTCGCCGATGGTGTGGATAATGACGCCGCAGCTCACCGAGCAGTACGGACAGGTGCTGCGCGTCTCGGTCGTGCGCGAAATCTTGAGCGCCTGAGACTGCGCGTGAAGCGGTTTGGCGTCGAAGCCAAATGCGGAGAGTCCTACAACTCCAGCTAACCCCGTCTTGACGAACGTTCGTCTAGAAACATCCATGGCGTGTTCCTCCAGGAAGACCCGAACACTCTAATTTGGGAAGACAACCACACTGAGAGGTGGGATGTGGTACGCGGAACAAAACAGTCGAGATGGCCTGCGCTCGATTCACAATCCTCACCCGTCGTGACTCGATACAGAAGGACAATCCCACAAAAAAGCGACTTGAGATTACATCGCCGTAGCAAGGCTGGTCAATAAGGAATTTGGCGCAGAAAACCCCGCTGGCTGAGCGGAGGTAGGCCGGCTAGAATCCCATCAGATTTACTTGGATTTTCCGGTAATTGTGCTCCGCTGCCCACAAATCCAGGGGCGCGGTCGCAATCTCGTCAACCACCGGAACCGCCAAGCCGTCCACGGTTAGATCGACCGATTTCAGATACTGCCGGCAAGTGTCGCAGGCCTCGACCCGGACGGCGAGAACACCCTCAGCAGAATAGCGGGGGAGCTTCTCGTGGTTCACTTCCCCGCAGGCAGGACACAGGATTCTCCGGAATTCCCACTCCGACTGGCAAAGCGAACACAAGAGATTTCGTTTTCCCCCATCGCCCTCGGGCCGGATGATGGCGAGCTGCGGCGGAGATTTGCACAGAGAACACAGGTTGCCCGCGACTCCGGGATGGCTGGCCTCCATGAAGCCGGCCAGCCGTTCGGCTTGTGGCTGCAGAAGCACGCGAGCGAAGAACGAGTTCGCCGTTTCTGCTTGGTCTGGTTCCTCTAGCCAGCGTGCCAGAAGGTCGCACACCTGTTGTGGCGATGAGCCTTGGAATTGGCCAGCGAACCGGGCCAGAACGGGCGGACCATTCGCAGCCACGAGCTTAACCAAAGCCGGGAGCGCCCTCGCGGCCTGGCTAAAATCAAGGAGTGCCCGGATGTTCCCAGGTTTCGCCATCGACCGACGTCCATCCATCTGGGTTTCTTCGTAAACGGACCTTTGAAAATGCAGCACGTGACAGTAGAACTCGAGAACCTGCTTCGCTGATGAGTTTCGCTCAGCTAGTTCCTCGGCGCGGTCGATGCGGTCGGCCCACGAGACCCGCCGTGTTGACCCGGTGATTGGCAACGGACTTGACCTCCCAGCCGTACGTGATCATAAAGCAAGTTCTCAAGTGCGGCATGGTTCTTACTGCCGGCTGGGGGCATCACCCCTGCGCCTGCAACATGGCCCGTGGGAATGAATCAGGGTATCGGATGGTTTCCGGTCTTCTGCAACCTCATCCTCATGGAGTCGATGTTCACGCCTGGCAACACGAATTCTTTCGACCTCCGTCGGGCCCACGGTTGATTCCAATCAATTGGTGCTTGCTACAGCGTTTGCCGTCTTTTTCGCTTGAACGACATCGTGCGGGATGCTCTAGAATCTCCGAATGGCTTTCTACGATGTCGTTCGCAAATTACGCCGGCTGCTGGTTCTGTCGCTCGTGTTGTCGGCTGCGTTCGCCGAAGCCTCCAACTTTCGCTACCTCGTCTTCGTGGGCACATACACCGACAAAGGCAGCAAGGGGATCTACGCCTATCAGTTCGACCCTGATTCCGGAGCGGCGGAGTCGGTTGGCCTGGCGGCCGAGTCCTCCAATCCGTCCTTTCTCGCCGTCGGCAAGAACTCGAACTTTTTGTATGCGGTCAATGAGAACGACGTCTTCCAAGGAAATAAGACTGGTGCTGTGAGCGTCTTTGCGATCGATCCAAGTACCGGAAAACTCAAGGAACTGCAGCAGGTTTCCTCGGCAGGCGCCGGCCCCGCGCACATTTCGCTCGACAAGACGGGGAAATTCGTCCTCGTCGCCAATTATGGGGGTGGGAACATTGCGGTATTCCCCGTCGAAAGAGATGGCCGACTCGGCCCGCGTACCGCATTTGTCCAACATGTTGGTTCCAGCGTGAACAAGGAGCGTCAAGAAGGCCCGCACGCCCACGAAATACTTACCGGCAATGACAATCGCTTCGTACTCACTGCCGATCTCGGTTTAGATGAACTGCTGATCTATCGATTCGACGCCAAGACCGGATCTCTCCAGCCCGGGGTGCCGCCATTCGTCAAGGTGGCCCCTGGTTCGGGCCCCCGTCATTTCGCCATCGCCCCCAGCGGAAAGTTCCTCTATCTCGTGAACGAAATGGCGTCCACTGTCACGGTGTTTGCCTTCAACCCGCCGACGGGACAACTGCGCGAACAACAGACGATCTCAACCCTCCCCGAGGGATTCAAGGGCGAGAACACGACCGCCGAAATTGCTCTGGATGAGGCGGGCAAGCACCTGTACGTGTCGAATCGTGGCGACGATAGCATTGCTGTGTTTGCCGTTGACGGTCACAACGGTCGGTTGTCTTTCGTAGAGCGGGTACCCACCAGAGGAAAGACGCCGCGGCATTTCGCCTTCGATCCGACTGGCAAATGGCTGTTTGCCGCCAATCAGGACTCCAACAACATCAACCTCTTTGAAGTCGACCAGCACACCGGCACGCTCAAAGCAACGCCGCATACCCTCACCGTCGATTCACCGGTCTGTGTGGTCTTCGCACCCTTGAAATAGAACTGTCGCCAGGATTACGAAAAAGGGGCACGCTTTGCCATGCCAGAGATGCGACAGGAGGGCTACAGAGTTGTTTCACCGGCCGCGGCCCGATCCGCGAGAACCAGGGCCTGCTCACGGCTGATCCGTCCTGCCGGGATCGTCACGTCGCCTGCGCGCAGCCGCGGCAGCATCGCCACCTTTTCGGCTCCCGTGACCAGCCACAGGATCTTACGTGAGCGATTGAGCATGGGGTAGGTCAATGTCATGCGACGGTGCCCCATATAAACGCCGGTGACACCGACATCCTTGTCTGTGACGTCGAGCACCGGATCGCCCGGAACCAGCGACGCTGTGTGGCCGTCGGGACCGAGTCCCAAATGCGCCAAGTCGAGGACCGCCGGCATGCCGGTAACCGATAGCATCGCTCCCGCGTACTGCTTCGCGGCTGCGTCCAAATCAGGCAACTCCACGGGCATGGCATGGATCTGTTCCCGCTTGATCGGCGCATGCACTAGCAGGCTCTCATGCAAGTGAGTGAGGTTGCGATCCGGATCTCCGGCCGGCGCTACACGCTCATCGACCTGGAACACTTCGATGCCGGCCCAAGGTACGTCCTCATTCGCCAGGGCCCGCAGCATCACCCACGGAGTATGCCCTCCACTGACTGCCATTGTGAATTTGCCGCGTGCCGCGACCGCGGCTCGGGCATCCTGCGCAATGATGGCAGCCGCTCGCTCCGCCGTGGTCTGCGCGTCGGCCAAAACTTCCAGGGTCATGCCGTACCCTCCGCTTCCGTAGCCGAACTGGATGTCGGCGGCGGAGGCTATTTTTCGGGCTTCTCCAAGTGCCCGCCAAACTCAAACCGCATGGCAGAAAGCAGCTTATCGGCGTAGTCGGCCTCTCCCCGCGAACTGAACCGCTCGTACAGCGCAGTGGTCAACACCGGCGTCGGCACAGCTTCGTCGATCGACGCCTTGATGGTCCAGCGGCCTTCGCCTGAGTCCGATACTCGCCCGGCAAACTTCGCCAATGACGGATCGGAGATGAGCGCCGAGGCTGTTAGGTCAAGAAGCCAAGAGGCAATCACGCTGCCCCGCCGCCACACTTCAGCGACGTCGGCGAGATTGAAGTCGTATTGATAGTGTTCCGGATCGCGCAGCGGGGTCGTCTCCGCATCGACGGCGTGGGTCTGCTTGCCGACGTTGGCGCCGCGAAGGACGTTCAGCCCTTCCGCATAGGCCGCCATGATCCCGTACTCGATGCCGTTGTGCACCATCTTGACGAAATGTCCGCCGCCGCTCGGCCCGCAATGCAGGTATCCCTGCTCGGCCGTTCCACCGACCTTGTCCCGGCCCGGCGTCCGGGAAATTGTCCCGACCCCAGGTGCAATCGTCTTGAAGATCGGATCGAGGTGCTGGACGGCCGCTTCCGGCCCGCCAATCATCAGGCAGTAGCCGCGCTCCAGCCCCCACACTCCGCCGCTGGTGCCGACATCGACATAATGGATTCCTTTCGGCACCAGGTTCTTCGAGCGCCGAATATCGTCGATGTAGTACGAATTCCCGCCGTCAATCAGCATGTCCCCCGCTTCCAGAAACGGCGCGATCTCGGCAATCGTCGCATCCACCACCGCAGCCGGAATCATCAGCCATATCGCCCTCGGCTTCTGCAATTTGCTGACAAAATCCTGAATCGACGACGATCCTGTGGCGCCATCGTTCGCCAGCTCCTCTACCGACTTCGGCGACATGTCAAAAACCACACAGGTGTGGCCGTCTTTCATGAGCCGCCGCACCATGTTGGCGCCCATCCTGCCCAGACCTACCATTCCCAGTTGCATGAATCGTTCCCCTTCCGCATATGTCGTTATAACTGCGATTTGCGCGCTCGATAGCGGCGAATTTGATTGTTGGTTGCGCTGTCGTGCTGTAGCGAGGGTTCGTCCTTGCTCTCCAGCTCAGGGATAATTTTTTGCGCCAGCACCTTACCCAGCTCGACACCCCACTGGTCAAACGAGTCAATGCTCCAGATCGCGCCCTCGGTGAACACCGTGTGCTCGTAGAGCGCAACCAGTTTACCGAGCGTCTCCGGAGTGAGTTCGTCCAGCATGATCGTATTCGAGGGGCGGTTGCCGTGGAACACCCGGTGCGGCACCAGCCAATCGGGCGTGCCCTCCGCCTTCACCTCCTCCGGCGTCTTGCCGAACGCCAGGGCCTCAGTCTGCGCAAAGACATTCGCCATGAGGAGATCGTGGTGCCGGCCCAGCGGATTGAGTGTTTTGTAGAACCCGATGAAGTCGCACGGAATCAGTTTCGTCCCCTGATGGATCAACTGGTAGAACGAGTGTTGTCCGTTGGTTCCCGGTTCGCCCCAGTAGATCGGTCCGGTCTGGTACTCGATTTCTTTGCCGTTGAGCGTGACGTGCTTGCCATTGCTCTCCATGGTGAGCTGCTGCAGGTACGCTGGAAACCTCTTGAGATACTGTTCATACGGCAACACGGCTACGGTTTGCGCGCCGAAGAAGTTGTTGTACCAGACACCCAATAGCCCCATCAACACCGGCAGGTTGCTTCCAAAGGGAGCGGTGTGGAAATGCTCGTCCATCTGATGGAAACCGCCGAGCATCGCGCCGAAGTTATCCCGCCCAATCGCCAGCATGGTCGACAGGCCGATTGCAGAATCCATGGAGTAGCGCCCGCCAACCCAATCCCAAAACTCAAACATGTTGGCTGTGTCGATGCCGAACTTCGCCACCTCCGCGGCATTGGTGGAGACCGCTACGAAATGCTTGGCAATCGATGACTCGTCCCCGCCGAGGCCCGCGAGCGTCCAATCGCGGGCGCTATGGGCGTTGTTCATCGTCTCCAGAGTGGTAAAGGTCTTGGAGGAAATGATGAACAGCGTCTCCGCCGGATCAAGCCCCAACACCGCCTCGGCGAAGTCCGTCCCATCAACATTCGACACAAAGTGAAAAGTCATATCGCGCTGGCTGTAGTGACGCAGCGCTTCATACGCCATGACGGGTCCTAAGTCCGATCCTCCAATCCCTACGTTGATGACATTGCGAATGCGCTTGCCGGTGTGACCTTTCCACTCGCCGCTGCGCACGCGCTCGCTGAAGGCGGCCATCTTGTCCAGGACAGCGTGGACGTCTGGAACCACGTTCTTTCCGTCCACCTTGATCACTTCGTCCTTCGGGGCGCGCAGCGCGACGTGGAGGACGGCGCGCTTCTCCGAGATGTTGATCTTTTCGCCACGGAACATGGCGTCAATTCGCTCGCGCAGCCCCGACTCTTCCGCCAATTGCCCGAGCAGCTTTAGGGTCTCATCGGTGATTCGGTTCTTGGAATAGTCCAGGAAGACGCCGACAGCTTCAGCCGAAAATCGCTCGCCCCGCTGCGGATCATCGGCGAACAGCTTGCGTAGGTGGATGTCCTTGACCTGTTTGTAGTGGTTCGCCAGCGCCTTCCATGCCGGGCGGCGCGTGGCACTCTTCAACCTGCCTGCCATCTTGCTGCTCCTGTTGATTCTTTGCCGCACTGAGGCAACGATGCCCGCTTAGCGTGTTCGCCCTCATCGAAGCGCAGCTCGCAAATCGAGCCTTCATCCTGGTTGTCGAGACTTATCGTAAAGAAATCGAACTCCGGTCCGTGAACCGCATGTGCGGACCGGGGTTCCTCACTTCAGCACTGAGCTCTTGGACTCGATCACGCCCATGAGTTCGTTCCACGAATTCACGAAGGCCTTGGCACCTTCCACCTGAAGTTGTTGGCCCAGCGCATCAATGTCGATGCCGGCCTTTGCGAACTGCTGCAACACTTGCTCGCAGTCCCCGCCGTCGATAGGCATCAACTCTCCGACTTCGCCGTGGTCGGCGAACGCCTTCAATGTTGCCTCAGGCATGGTGTTCACCGTGTCGGGAGCAGCCAGGGCCTTGATGTAAAGGATGTCCGACGCCTTCGGGTCCTTCGTGCCGGTACTCGCCAGCAACAGTCGCTGCGGGTTGTAGCCTGCCTGGACGATCTTCTGCCAGCGCGGAGTGGCAAGCAACTCGCAGTAAGCCTTATAGGTGCGCTTGGCAATGGCGATACCAAGTCTGTCGCGCAGCTCCTCCGGGACCTTTGCGCTCACTGCCACGTCCCACCGGCTGATGAAGACCGAAGCCACCGACCCAACCTTGGTGGGCAGTCCCGCCGCAATCCGCCGCTCGATGCCCTTGGCGTACGCATCTGCCGCTGCCAGATATTGTTCGCGCGAGAACAGAAGCGTCACGTTAATCGAGACACCTGCGAAGATGGCTTCCTCGATTGCCGGCAATCCTTCTGGAGTGCCGGGAATCTTAATGAATAGATTGGGGCGGCCAGCCCGGGCCGACAAGTCCTTCGCCGCGGCCAGAGTCGTTGCCGTGTCATACGCCAGTAGCGGCGAAACCTCCAGCGACACCCACCCGTCCACTCTCTTGGTCTGCTCGTGGACAGGCCGGAACAAGTCCGCAGCGCGCGTGAGGTCGTCCAAGGCCAGATCAAAAAACAACGCCTCTCCGGACAAGCCCCGCGCAATTCCTTCCAGAATGGCGGGGTCGTAGGCTGCGCTTTTCTTGATGGCCTGGTCAAAGATTGTCGGATTCGACGTCAGCCCCGTCACCGACAATTCATCGATATAGCTCAGAAGGGTCCCTTTATCCAGTAGGTCGCGTGTAATGTTGTCCAGCCACAGACTCTGCCCTAGATCGTGTAATTTTTGCGTCGGTTTCATTCCGCCTCCTCGCAGCTCAATCCCGTGCTCTCCGCCACGGGCCATCCATAACACTGGAACTCGTCCAGCACAGTCATCCATAATCCCACAGATCATGGTTTTCTGGAGCGAAATTGCTGGCGCCCGCACGTCCAGGCCCCTACGATTTACCCCACATTAATTTTGAGTCGCCAATCAATATAAGGTTGCAACAAAACATTGTAAATTCGACAAATACTTATCCAATGCTCTGGCCCTACTGGCAAACTTTCAGTCACAACGACAGTCAGCTTAAGATAGATGCACCCATGGATAACGCTCCGACTGCCGCCGATCTTGACCGGCGTTTTGGCATTCCCAATACCGCTTCCGTGGTCGTCGGCAACGGCGGTTTGCCGAAGGTTCAACTCACTTCGCCGCTGGCTTCTGGCGAAATCTACCTCCACGGGGCGCAAGCCACTTCCTGGCACCCAACGGGTGCGACAGAGGCACTTTTCGTCAGTTGTGAATCGGCGTGGCAACAAGACAAGGCCATTCGCGGCGGTGTACCCATCTGTTTTCCCTGGTTCGGGGACAAGACTGGCGATCCGAACGCACCTGTGCATGGCTTCGCCCGCACCAAGCCTTGGCGACTCGACGCCATCCAGCGTAGCGGTGACGATGTTACCGTCATGATGTCCACCGCAAGCGACCAGTCCACGAACCTATGGTGGCCCGCTGATTTCCACTTGTCCTATCGAGCGACCTTCGGTGCGGCGTTGGTGCTGGAGCTGGAGCTGCGCAACACGGGCCACGCTACCCTTCAATTTGAAGAAGCTCTGCATTGTTACTTCAGGGTTGGCGACGTGCGCCATGTGCGCGTGATCGGGCTGGATTCCGTCGATTATCTCGACAAGACGGACGGGTATCGCAAAAAGACTCAGCGGGGCAACGTTACCGTCACGTCAGAAACGGACTGTGTGTACCTCGACACGCAAAGTTCTGTGGAATTGGTGGATCCCAACTTGCGCCGCTCAGTTCACATCACCAAAGACAATTCTTATACTACGGTGATCTGGAATCCCTGGGCAGCGAAGGCCGCTGCAATGTCTGACCTGGGAGATAACGAGTGGATGCAGATGATCTGCGTCGAGACCAGCAACGTGCTGGCCTCCGCAGTCAAACTCGCACCTGGACAAAGCCACCAGATGCGCGCCCTTATCGCCGTGAGCCCTCTGTGAACTCCCTGGGGCTGGCTTGCGATGGAGCTGTCCGCGTACGCCTCGAGCCAACCAGTGTGCCGCGCAACCGGCGCTTTTGCCGGTTCTGCGCACGCACTTCAACCCACCAACGTAAAAGCGCCACACCTCAAGCTATATCATTGAATAAAGATGGCTTAGGTCAGGATGGCGGAGAGACAGGGATTCGAATTGCGAATAGCTGCACATCTATAACAATCGGCGGAAGCTGGTGGCACCCTCTGAAGCTGATTGCAGCCCATCGCAGAATACTTTGACCGCGGCGTGACCGCATGACCGCATCGCGCGTGGGTGATGCCGAGCCAGTTTGTCGAAGGGACTCCTGTGAGAAGACCGCCCTGGAACCATTGAGGATTGATCCAGCTGCTTGGCAGAGGTTCCGAGATGAATGGAGGATCTGAAGCCGTCCGGTGCTTGATCAGCAGACCGCTCAATGGCTAGCGTGAACTCGGTCATCGGAGCTGGCGGCGCTCACTTCGGTTTCTGGGTCGTTCTGGCGAGTGTGGGTTTGTTCCAGAGCGGGAGAGGATCACTTTCTGCGAGGCGCAACAAGACCTGCCCGCCAGTATTCTCATCGAACAGAGTGTGTATGAAGCTGTAGGCCCTATCGACGACGTCGATCATTAAGCGTTTCATTTCGTCGTCATTCAGACGGGACACTTTGGGCCAGGGAATGACGCCATAGGGACTGCTGACGGTGACGTCCGAATAGTCTCCAGATGCCGAAGACGGAGATATGCCCGCGTGCAGATCCTCCAGCATCGAATTGCGAAAGCACTGCAGGACTATGTATTTTGCAAGGCGTTGCTGTAGCACCGGGTCTGTGATGAACGCGCGGACCGCATCATGGGAGTTCATACGGGCCTCCAGAACTGCTCTACCCTCCAGAACTGCTCTACTATGACATGAACCTGAAGGCTACTAGAGCGTGTTTCATAAATAGATTCGGCCTCACGACAGGTACTTATG
>Ga0335070_10000232_pt1 | contig 63594 bp, 52 predicted proteins | sample Lox_Sample_13_FD_206722 | JGI IMG/M metagenome (GOLD analysis project Ga0335070, IMG submission 206722) | Soil microbial communities from Loxahatchee National Wildlife Refuge, Florida, United States - Lox_Sample_1.3 | ecosystem: Environmental > Terrestrial > Soil > Wetlands | place: USA...
CTTTCGCAACCGCAGACGCTCAAATCCCCGGAGGGTCGGGCTGATCTCGAGGCATGGCATGCCGACGTGCTGGTCGTGGTCGCCTACGGCCTGATCCTTCCCAGGGCTGCGCTGGACCTGCCGCGATACGGCTGCGTGAACATTCATGCCTCGTTGCTCCCCCGGTGGCGGGGAGCAGCCCCCATCCAGCGGGCCATCCTCGAAGGCGACACGCAGACCGGCATCACCATCATGCGCATGGACGCCGGCCTCGATACCGGCCCCATGCTGCTGCAACGACCGACCCCGATTGAGCCCGATGAGACCGCGGGCTCCTTGCACGATCGGCTGGCCGCGCTCGGAGCTGCCGCCCTGCTCGAGTCGCTGCTCAAGATATCGGAAGATCAGAGCAAATCGACGCCACAGCCGTCTGAAGGCGTCACGTACGCCGCCAAGATCGAGAAGAAGGAGGCCCTGATCGACTGGTCTCGGCCCGCCGTCCAGATCGCGCGGCAGGTGCGTGCGTTCAACCCCTCGCCCATCGCCGAGACGCGGCTCGGGAGCGAGCAACTGCGCGTCTACCGTGCCCGCGCCTTGCCGTTCTGTACCGCCGCCGCGAGCCCTGCAACCGCGCCGGCCGACCCCGCTCCGCGGGCCTACCCCACTCCGCCGGCCGTCCCCACTCCGCCGGCCGCCTCCACCCCGCCGGCCACCTCCACCCCGCCGGCCGCCTCCAGGGCTCCGGCCTCCGGCGAGATCGTCGCCATCACCGACGAAGGGATTGTCGTCGCCTGCGGTACCGGGCAGCTGGTGCTGACTGAGGTGCAGCGTCCCGGCAAGCGTCCCGTCGCCGCCCGCGACCTGTCCCATTCAATTCCCCTGATGGGTCGCCGCCTTGGCTGAACGGTCTCGCTGGGCACCGGGTGCTGCGGCGCTCGCGGATGCGGCTCGCGCGGTGGCATCCGTCAGTCGTCAGGGCCGCTCCAGTGATGATGTTCTCAGTTCCTTCAAAGATATGGCGCGACGCTCGGCCGTTCGCGCCATCACGCTGGGGACTCTCCGCTGGTACCTGCGATTGGCACCGGCCGTGGATGCGCTGCTCAGCAACCCGAAGGGGCTCGCGGACGAGATTCGCGCCCTGCTGATCGCGAGCGCGCATCAGATCGAATACTCGCGCAACGCGCCCCAACCCACAGTGCATGCCGCCGTGGATGCCACGAGGCTGCTGAAACAGTCGCGCGCCAGCAGCCTGGTCAACGCCGTGCTGCGCCGATTCGTCGCGGAGCGGGCGACGCTCTTCGAGCGGGTTGACAGGAATATCGCTGCGCGAACAGCGCATCCGGCGTGGCTGGTCAAGCAGTTGGAACAGGCGTGGCCGGATCGCTATCTCTCGATTCTCGACGCCAACAACGAGCATCCGCCGATGGTGCTGCGCGTCGATCTCACGCGAAATTCCGTTGCGAGCTATCTCGAGCAGCTGGCACAGGCGGATATTCCTGCTCGCGCGCTCGACTGGTCGCCGGCAGCCGTACGTCTTGATCACCCTGTACCTGTTGGCAAGCTGCCCGGCTTCGACGCCGGTCACGTGTCAGTACAGGATGCAGGGGCGCAGCTCGCTGCCCGACTCCTGGATGTGCGGCCCGGAATGCGCGTCCTGGATGCGTGCGCGGCACCAGGCGGCAAGACGGGGCATTTGCTCGAAAGCAGCTCTGAACTTTCAGAACTCGTAGCCATCGACGTGGACGCCGACCGGGTGCAGCTCATCCGTGAGACGTTGAGCCGCCTCGGCCGCAGCGCCACCGTGCAGGTGGCCGACGTGCGGGAACCGGATTCTTTCTGGGACGGCCGGCCTTTCGACCGAATACTGGTGGATGCACCCTGTTCCTCGACGGGAGTCATCCGCCGCCACCCGGACATCAAGCTTCTGCGGCGTGCGAGCGACGTACCGGCCTTTGCCCGTACCCAGATGCAGATCCTGGCCGGGGCCTTCCGGATGCTGGCTTCAGGCGGGCGCCTGCTCTATGCCACCTGCTCCCTGCTTCCAGCCGAAAACGACGGGGTGATCGGGCAGTTCCTGGCGGCCGAGCCGGGCGCCAGGGTGCTGCCATTGCTTCCGGCGGCGCAGTCAGTCCCGGGGGCGCTGCCGGGTCCCGCAGCGCTGGCGGCACCGGGGGCCCTGCTGACCACCCACGGGATCCAGCTCATCCCCGGTGCAGAGGCAGGCACCGACGGCTTCCATTATGCTTGTATCGAAAAGACAACGACCGGAACCTGAGCAGGCGCTCTGGGTCACAGCTACGGTCGTCGTTTTTCGTTGTATCGATGCTACGAGTACTACCAGTAAATTCGCGGCCCGCAAGGGACCGCGCGCGGCGGCTTGCCGCCACCCTGGTCGCCGTCCTGGTGGCCTGGGTATCCGTGGCTTATGGGGACGCCCTGGACGGCGTGCTGGAGGTCCGTTCCGCCTACGTCAATATCGACAACGGCGTATTCCTGCTTCACGCCCGGATCGAATATCCGGTGAATCCGGCGATCGGCGATGCTCTGCGCGACGGCGTTACGCTCATCTTCGACGTGGACACGCGCATCGACCGTGAGCGACGTCTTTGGTTCAACGCGAACATCGTTGATCTGACGCTTCGGCGGGAGCTGACCTACCACGCCGTCAGTGATCGCTATGTCGTACGCGAGGTCCGTAGCGGTCAGCAGGATAACTTCGCGACCCTTGAAGAGGCCCTGACGTTCCTGGGGCACATCGATGGCTGGCCCATCCTGGTCGAGCCGCAGCTCGACGGAGGCAACTACCTGATCAGCGTGCGCGCAGGGGTGCGGCGCGGCAGACTGCCAGCTTCATTGCGGACGCTGTTCTTCTGGACTGACGAATTTCATCGCGTCAGCGCGTGGTATTCATGGTCGCTCCCGGTGTAGGCAGCGAGAACGAGGTACGCCGGGACTGGCGCGGCCCCGCGCTGCTCGCCCTCTGGGGAGCGATCGGGGTCGGCGCACTGCTGCTGCTCGCCAAGAGCGTCCAGAACTCTTCCGCCTTCGACCGGCTGCGGCCGTGGGTACTGCTGCTCAACCTGATCGGCGTCATCGCCTTCACGGTGTTGCTCGCGCGCAAGCTGTGGCAGCTGATCCGCGACTACCGCGATCACGTGCCCGGCTCCCGGCTGACCGCACGTACCGTGAGCACGTTCGGCGCGCTCGTGATCGCGCCGCTGCTCATCGTCTACCTGTTCTCCCTGGATTTCCTCAACCGCGGCATCGACAGCTGGTTCAAGGTCGAGGTCAAGCAGGGACTCACCGATGCGCTGGTGCTGTCGCGTGCCGCGCTGGACCTGCGCATGAGGGAATACTCCAGCCGCACGGAGCAGCTGGCGCGGACCCTCGGGGACGCCTCGCCGGGAGAAATCCAGCAGCGCATCGACGAACAGCGCCGCAGCACCGGTGGCATCGAGATCGTGCTGTTCGGCGAACACGAGCGCGTCATTGCCGCCAGCTTCGAGAATCCGATCGGGACGCTGCCCTCGCGGCCGCCCGCGGACCTGATCCGACAGGTCAACCAACGTCGTCCCTACGTGAGCCTGGAGCCCCAGTCCAACGGCGAATACTTCATCCGCACGGCCGCGGCGCTCAGCAACCCGGGCGGACAGTCCGAAAGCCGCTACATCGTTGCGCTCTACCAGGTCCCGGCGCAGCTTTCGGCGCTGTCCGAGGCGGTCCAGCGTTCCTATTCGCAGTACGGCGAGCTGGCGGCGCTGCGCGAGGCCCTCAAGTCCGGCTTCCGCCTGACGCTGACCCTGGTGCTGTTGCTGGCGATGCTGGCGGCCATCTACGGAGCCATTTTTTCGGCGCAACGACTCATCCGGCCCGTTCAGGACCTGATCGCCGGTACCCGCGCGGTGGGCAAGGGCGACTTCGGCACCCGACTGCCGTTGCCCTCGCGGGACGAGATGGGCTTCCTCGTCCATTCCTTCAACGACATGACCAAGCGGCTGCGGCGCGCCCGCGAAGAGGCCACGCGCAGCCAGCGGGAAGTGGAGCGCGAGCGCGAACGCCTGGCCATCATTCTCGCCCGCCTCTCCACGGGGGTGCTGGCCGTGGACCGGACCCTGATCGTGCGCATGGCGAACGAAGCGGCCGGCGCCATCCTGGGCACCGATCTGTCGGGTGCCACCGGCCGGGCCCTGCCCGAGCTGGCGGCCGGCAATCCGCGTCTGGGTCAGTTCCTCGCCGCCATCGCCGTGCGTTTCGCCGCTGGCAGGGATGAGTGGCGCGAGCAGCTCGAGCTCGATGGCGATGCGGGTCGGCGCACCCTCATGTGCGCCTGTACGCCGCTGCCCGTGGAAGGCGCCGATGTCGGCTATGTCATCGTGTTCGACGACATCACCACCCTGCTGCAGGCCCAGAGGGATGCCGCCTGGGGCGAAGTGGCGCGGCGCCTGGCCCACGAGATCAAGAATCCACTTACACCGATACAACTGTCAGCTGAACGCATGCGCCGGCGCTTCCTGGCCAGCATGAGCCCGCCGGATGCGGAGATACTCGACCGTTCCACGCAGACCATCGTCTCCCAGGTCGAGGCCATGCAGCAGATGGTCAACGCGTTCAGCGAATACGCGCGCGCGCCGGAGATGAAGATCACCCGTTTCAGCCTGAATCAGCTGGTGGCGGAGGTCGCGGACCTGTACCGTTCACAGGACCCCCGCGCCACCATCCGGCTGGAGCTCGACGAACACATCGAGGCGATCGAGGCGGACCGCGGCCGGGTGCGCCAGATCCTCAACAATCTGGTGACGAACGCCCTGGAGGCGCTCGATGGGGTCACGGCTCCGAAGCTCGATATCGCCACTCGGCTCGAAATCGGCGGCGATGCGGAGTACGCCGTCGTGACCGTGTGTGACAATGGGCCGGGATTCCAGCGCGAGCTGCTCGGCAGGGTGTTCGACCCCTATGTCACGAGCAAACCGAAAGGCACCGGCCTGGGGCTCGCCATCGTGAAGAAGATCGTTGAAGAGCACGGCGGCCGGATCGATGCCGACAATCGCCCTGAAGGCGGGGCGCGTGTGCGCGTGGTACTGCCTGTAAAAGACAGCACGCGGGCGGCAACGGCGGGGTCGCGACGAGAGATGCGGAGGGAAAGGGCATGACTGTTCCACACATCCTGGTGGTTGACGACGAGGCGGACATCCGCAGCCTTCTCAAGGAGATCCTCTCCGAGGAAGGTTACGAGGTGGACGTCGCAGCCAATGCCGTGCAGGCCCGCGCATCGCGCGCGCGCCAGACACCCGACCTGGTGCTGCTCGATATCTGGATGCCGGATGTTGACGGCATCAGCCTGCTGCGCGAGTGGTCCGCTACCGCCACCGATGGCTGCCCGGTGGTCATGATGTCAGGTCATGGCACCGTCGAAACGGCGGTGGAAGCGACCCGGCTGGGGGCGTTCGATTTCGTCGAGAAACCACTGTCCCTTGCCAAGCTGCTGCGCACCGTCGAGCGCGCGCTCGATGCCGGCAAGCGCCGCAAGCAGGCCGGCAAGCTGCTGGTGCCCGCGCTCATGGTGCCGGTCGGCAAGAGCAAACAGATGCAACAGCTGCGTACCGAGCTGCAGCAGATCGCCGCGAATCCCTCCTCCGTCCTGCTGGTCGGAGAGCCGGGCTCGGGGCGCGAGGCGTTCGCGCGCTACCTGCACGAGCGCAGCCCGCGCGCAGCCCAGCCGTTCGTCACGCTGATCGCGAGCAGTCTGCGCGAAGCGGATGCCGAAGGCCGTCTGTTTGGCCGGGAAGAGGGCGGACGGCGCACGCCCGGGCTGCTCGAGGAAGCGGCCGAAGGCACCCTGTTCATCCACGAAGTCGAGGATCTGCCGGCCGGCGCGCAGCGTCTGCTGGTCGGTGTGCTCGAGTCGGGGCAGTTCCTCCGCATGGGGGGAAGCGAGCCGGTGAGGCTGACTGCCCGCGTGCTGTCTTCGGCGCAGCCGGGCATCGAGAACCGTGCCGGGCCCGACGGATTGCGGCGCGACCTGCTGGCACATCTCAACATGCTGATCGTCCGCGTGCCCCCGCTGCGCGACTACGCAGAAGACGTGCCCGAACTCCTGCGGCACTACGTCGATCGCCTCGTCGATGCCGAGGGCCTGCAGTTCCGCCGCTTCAGCGTCGCGGCCCAGAACCGGCTGCGCAACTACCCCTGGCCCGACAATGTCCGCGAGCTCAAGAACCTGGTGCATCGACTGCTGATCCAGGGCGGCGCCGAGGAGATCCGGCTGGAGGAGATCGAGCGCGAGCTCGCCGTCCAGACTCCACCCGGGGAACCGCTGGTGAAGCAGGACCTGCTGGCCCTGCCGCTGCGCGAAGCGCGTGAGCAGTTCGAGCGGGCCTACCTGCAGCAGCAGCTCCTGCTGTGCAACGGCAAGGTGGGCCAGCTGGCCAAGCGCGTGGGCATGGAGCGCACCCACCTCTATCGCAAGCTGCGCTCGCTCGGGGTCGATTTCCGCAATATCAGTGAAGATTGAGTCCGCGCCCGACACTTCTTGTGGAATCAGGTGAGATATCTCGCTGAGCTCCCCCAGTAGTCCCGCGGAGTGAAAGCGAAAATCGGCCGGCGTACGGGCACGGGAGTGCCTGGCGCGTGACCCAACAGGAACCCGACGTGCCCGATGGCCTGCGCGTGCTGGTCGTCGAGGACGTGAGCGTGCATGCCGATCTCGCCATCCAGCAGCTGGCGCGCGGCGGGTTGCGCTGCGTGCACGCGCGGGTCGATTCCGAGCCTGAGTTCCGGGCCGCCCTGTCCGGCTTCCGTCCGCACCTGATCCTCTCGGACTTCAGCCTGCCGGGCTTCGATGGCCTGAACGCCCTGCAGATCGCGGTAGCCGAGGCCCCGGACGTGCCGTTCATCTTCCTCTCCGGCACGATCGGCGAGGAGCGCGCCATCGAAGCACTGCGCCGCGGGGCCGTGGACTACGTCCTGAAGACCAATCCGGCCCGCCTGGCGCCCGCGGTGCGCCGCGCGTTGCGGGAAGTCAGCGAACGAGCCCGCCGGCGCACGGCCGAACTGCAGATCCGCCAGAACGAACAGCGCCTGCGCGACATCGTCAACACTTCCCAGGACTGGATCTGGGAGCTCGACGAGCACGGCCAGGTGGTCTTCAGCAGCGAATCGGTGCAGGGCATCCTCGGCGCGCGGCTCGAGGAGGTGATGGGTCTGCCCATCGAGGCGCTGGTGCACGAGGAGGATCGTGCCGTCTTTGCCCGGACTCTCGCCCGGCTCGACACGGAAGGCGCTGCGACCGGGGTCGTCACCCGCTGGAAACACGCGCGCGACGGATTCCGCTGGCTCGAAGGCAACCTGTTGGCATTGACCGGTCCGGGCGGACACGTGTCCGGGTACCGGGGCACCCACAGGGATATCACGGAGCGCAAGCAGCAGCAGGAGCAGATCCTGCGGCTCACGCGCATGGTGCAGATGCAAAGCGGTCTCAACGCCGCAGTGCTGCGCATCCGCGAACGGGATGATCTGCTGCGCGAAGCCTGCCGGCTGGCACTGCAGGTCGGCGGCTACGATCGGGTGATGGTGTCCCTCGTGGACGAGAGCGGCGAGCGCGCCATTCCCTGGTATCGCCTCGGAGCCGATCTGTCGCCGTCGCCGGATGAGTTCCCGACCGAATATCCGATCGGCGACGGCACCGAGCCGGATACGAGTCTGATCGGCCGCGCCTTGCGCACGGGCGAGATCGTGGTGTCCACCGACCTCACGCAGTCCGAGCCGCCGGTCGCCTGCCGCGCACAACTCCTCGAGCGCGGCTTTCGCACCCTGGCTGCTTTGCCTTTCAGCGTGGACGGTGCGCGCGTTGGCGTGCTGTCCCTCGGGTCGCGCTCACCAGACCTGTTGGGTCAGGGCGAGATCCTCCTGCTGCAGGACATGATGGCGAACCTGTCGTTCGCTCTGCAGTACCGCCAGAAGGAGACCACGGCGCAGTACCTGGCGTATTTCGATGCGCTGACAGGTCTGGCCAAGCGCCCCTTGTTCTGCGAGCGACTGGACCGCTCGTTGCGCCATCGTGCGGGACTTGAGTGGTCGCCCACTGTCGTCGTGTTCGATGTCATGCATCTGAGCAGCGTCAACGACAGCTTCGGCAGGCACGTCGGCGATCTCCTGCTGCAACGGGTCGCCGAACGGATCAAACATCACATCGCCGACGACACGCGGGTCGGGTACCTCGGCGGCGGCACTTTCGTGCTCGTTCTGCCCCAGTCCGACACCTCCACCGAGAACGCCACCGGGTTCCTCGAGACCACGGTGTTCCGTGATGTATTCCGGCTCGACGGGCGATCCATCCGCGCGTCGTTCAAATCCGGGATTGCCCGCTACCCCACCGATGCCGATGAGGCCAGTACGCTCGTCCAGAGAGCCGAGGCGGCTCTCAAGCAGGCGAAGGAATCGGGCGAACAGTATCTGCACTACCGGGTCGACGTGCACAGCGAGCTCGCCGAGCGCCTCGCCCTGGAGCACAACCTGCGCGGTGCGCTCGATGAACAGCAGTTCGTGCTGCACTACCAGCCGCAGGTCAACATAGCGACCGGGCGCATTGACGGTGTCGAGGCGCTGCTGCGCTGGAGCGAGCCGCAGAGCGGTCTGGCGTTGCCGGCGCGCTTCCTGCCCGTGCTCGAGTCCACGGGAATGATCGTTGCGGTGGGCGAATGGGTGCTGCGTCAGGCAGCCGAGGACTGCCGCCGCTGGAGGGAGGCGGGACTCGGTCCGCTGCGGGTCGCGGTCAACGTGTCAGCGCAGCAGATCCGCCGGCGCCTGTTCGTCGAGCACTGCCTGACAGCGGCCGCGCTTTGCGCGGGTCATGGATGCGGTCTGGACGTGGAGATCACCGAGACCGGGTTGCTGCACGACCTGGAGGGCGCCAGCCGCAAACTGCGCGAGCTGCGCGCGGCCGGGATGCGGATCGCGATCGATGATTTCGGGACCGGGTATTCCTCGCTCGGACTGCTCTCGAAGCTGCCGGTGGACCTGCTGAAGATCGACCGCAGCTTCATCCGCGGACTGCCCACGGATCCCGCCAGCGTGACGCTGGTATCCAGCATCATCGGCCTGGCCGCCGCCTTCAACCTGATCACCGTGGCCGAAGGAGTCGAGACGGCCGAGCAGCTCGCCCTGCTGCGCGACCTGAAGTGCCAGCATTCCCAGGGGTACCTGCACTCGCGACCGGTACCGGCCGCGGAACTGCAGCAGCGGCTCGATCAGCAGCGCGGGCTCAATCCCCCACGCGGATGACCAGGGCATCCACGTCGGCCGCCTGAAGCTGCTTGCGCAGCCTGTTGAGTTCGTCGAGCTTGGTGATCGGGCCGATGCGGACGCGATGCCAGACGTCCGCGTCAACGGCAACGCGCTGCACCTTGGCGTCGATGCCCTGCAACGCGAGCTGCGCGCGCACGCGATTGGCATCCGCTTCGTTGCGATACGAGCCCGCCTGCAACACGTAGACTCCCGGCCGCTCGACTTTGGCGGCGGCGGGCAGGTCGCGCTTCACTTCCTTGTCCTTCTCGGGGACGACCACCTCGAAGTTCGGCAGCATCTCGTAGAAGTCGTACTTCTCGCCGTTGGAGGTCCCAGCGGTGGCGGCATCCGGATCGACAGGGGCGGCGCGATGCGGCTCGGGACGCGGGGCTTCGGTCTTCTCCCGGCCGGGCTCGTGGCGCGAGTTCATGTAGTACACCGAGAGTCCCGTGGCGAGCGCGATCCCGACCAGCGCGCCCGTGCCGAACTCCCGCATCCGGCGCAACTCGGCGGCGCGCCGATGATTTTTCTTGTAGTCGCGCGTCATGCCGACCGATGCGACCTCACATGCTCTCCGGCGAGGAGACCCCGAGCAGGGTGAGTCCGTTGCGGATCACCTGCTGCACGGCCTGGATCAGCACGAGTCGGGCATTGCGCAGCTTCGCATCCGGCACGATGAACTGTTCGGCGTTGTAGTAGGTGTGGAAGGTGTTGGCGAGGTCACGCAGATAGTGCACCAGGGCGTGCGGTCCCCGCTGACTGGCCGCGTGCTCCAGCGCCTCCGGGTAGCGTGACAGGGCGCCCAGCACCGCCTGTTCGTGCTCGGTCGTCAGCAGTTCGGCGCCGGCCAGACCCTCACTCGCCTCGAACCCGAATCCGCGTGCCCCGAGCTGCTTCATGACGCTCGCCACGCGCGCGTGCGCGTACTGAATGTAGTAGACGGGATTCTCGTTGGTGCGCGACTTGGCCAGCTCCAGATCGAAGTCCAGCGGCTGGTCGTGGCTGCGCATCAGATAGAAGAAGCGGCAGGCATCGTTGCCCACTTCCTCGCGCAGCTCGCGCAGCGTGACGAACTGCGCCTCGCGCTTGCCCATCGGGATCTTTTCCCCGCCCCGGAACAGGCTGACGAACTGCACCAGGTTGACTTCGAGACTGTCACCGGGTTCGCCCATGGCCTCCAGTCCCGCCCGCACCCGCGCCACGTAGCCGTGGTGATCCGCGCCCAGCACGTCGATGAGCCGCTCGAAGCCGCGCTCGCGCTTTTCCAGGTGATAGGCAATGTCGGAGGCGAAGTAGGTTTTCACGCCGTTCTCGCGCACCACGACACGATCCTTCTCGTCGCCGAACTCCGTGGCACGGAACCACGTGGCGCCGTCCTTCGTGTAGAGACGCCCCTGCGTGCCCAGTCGTTCCAGCGCCCGATCGATCGCGCCGCTCTCTCCGAGCGCGCGCTCCGAATACCATCGATCGAACGTCACACCGAACTGTTCGAGATCGTCGCGGATGTCGGCGAGCATCTGTTCCAGCGCCAGTTCCAGCACGCGCTGAAAACCCTCGACGCCGATCAACTCGCGAGCGCGCTGGATCACCGCGTCGATATAGATTTCCTTGTCGCCCTCCGGAGCATCCGGCGGGAGGCTGGCCAGCAGCGCCGCTGCGGGGCGAACCAGTTCGGCGCCCACATGTGAGCGGACATGCTCGGCGACGGGTATGACGTAGTTGCCGCGATATCCGTTGGCCGGGAACGGCACAGACTCACCTGACAACTCGAGATAACGCAGCCAGGTGCTGACCGCGAGGATGTCCATCTGACGACCGGCGTCGTTGATGTAGTACTCGGTGCCAACGCGATACCCGACCGCGCTGAGGATGTTGGCCAGCGTTGCGCCGTAGGCGGCCTGGCGGCCGTGGCCGACGTGCAGAGGACCAGTCGGATTGGCCGAGACGAACTCGACGAGTACGCGCTGTCCGGCGCCGTGCGAGCTGCGGCCGTAACGGTCGCCCTGCTCGAGAATGGAGGCCAGCTCGCTCGCGTAGGCCTGCTTCGCGAGGAAGAAATTGATGAAGCCCGCGCCCGCGGCCTCGGTGCGCGCGATCAGCGGGTTGGGCGGCAGCGCCGCGATGAGCGCCTGAGCCAGCTCGCGTGGATTGCGCCGCGCGGCCTTGGCCAGGCGCAAGGCGACGTTGGTGGCGAAGTCTCCATGTTGCGCATCCCGCGTCCGTTCGACGACGACGCTTTCCGGCAGTTCCGGGACGGTGCCGGGTGGCAGGGCGCGCAATGCGGCGAGGACGAGTTGCTCGAGTTGCTGCTTCAAGGGGCGGACAGGGCGAGGTTTCGCGGGGGCGGAAGTGTACCCCAACCGGGCCCGATCGCCTCAGAACAGCTCGATCGGGTCCACGTCCAGCGCCCAGCGGACCCGGCGCCCGCTCGGCAGTGCCTCGACCTCGGGCAGCCAGGATTCCAGGAATCGATGCAACGCCGAGCGGTCTGCGCTCTCCACCAGCAGCTGCGCGTGATGTCGCCCCGCCTTGCGCGCCATGGCCGCGGGAACCGGCCCCAACAGTTTGACGTTGCGCGGCGGTCGGGCGAGCTGCCGCGCTTCCGTGAGGAAGGTGAGAGCGGCCGCGGCCGTGCCGGCGGAGTCCCGCACGGCGGCCAGGCGGCTGAAGGGTGGCCACGAGGCCTGCGAGCGCTCGGTCAGTGCTGCGCGCGCGAAACCTTCGTAGCCTTCGGCCAACAGGCTCTGCAGCAGCGGATGATCGGGGAACTCCGTCTGGATCAGGACCTCCCCGGGGCGCGAGCCGCGGCCGGCGCGCCCGGCCACCTGCACGATGGTCTGGGCCAGCCGCTCGGGTGCGCGGAAGTCGGTACTGAAGAGTCCCTGGTCCGCATTCAGCACCACGACCAGCGTCACGTTGGGGAAATCGTGCCCCTTCGTGACCATCTGGGTCCCGATCAGGATGCGCGCCTCCCCCGTGGCCATGCGGCGCATGGCTTCTTCCATGTCGCCGCGCTTGCGCACGACATCGCGATCGAGTCTGACCCGGGACACGGTCGGAAACAGCGTGGCCAGCGTTTCTTCGACGCGCTCCGTGCCCTGACCGACCGGCTTCGCGGCGAAGCCACACTGCGGGCAACGCGGAGGCATCGGCGAGTCAGCACCGCAGTGATGACAACGCAGGCGGCCGGCCGACAGATGCACAGTGAGTTTTGCGTCGCAGTCGGTGCACGGCGCAACCCAACCGCACGCCGTGCACAACAGCGTCGGTGCATAGCCGCGCCGGTTCAGGAACACCAGTATCTGTCCGTCTTCGGCCAGGTGCCGTTCCATGGCCTGCACGGCTGGCGTGGAGATTCCTGCGTGGACGGCATTGTCGCGCAGGTCGATGAGCGCGATACGGGGCGGCGCGGCCTGATCGGCGCGCCGCGGCAGCGACAGGCGCGTATAGCGAGCCGCGGCAACGTTGTTCAGTGTCTCGAGCGCGGGCGTCGCCGAACCCAACATGACAGGGACATTGGCGCGCTGCGCGCGCACCACCGCCAGGTCACGGGCGGAATAGCGAAAGCCACCCTCGTGTTGTTTGAATGACGAGTCGTGCTCTTCGTCAACGATGACCAGTCCCAGCGATGCCACGGGCGCGAACACGGCCGACCTCGTTCCCAGCACGATCCTCGCTCGTCCGCTGTAAGCCTCGCGCCATGCAAGCAGTCTCTCGTGATCGGTAAGTGCCGAATGCAGCACGGCCATGGGTGCATCGAAGCGTTCCTGGAAGCGGCCGACGAGCTGCGGTGTCAGACCGATCTCAGGCACCAGCACGAGTGCGCCGCCGCCTTGCTTCAGAACGCGCTCGACCAGTTGGAGATACACTTCGGTCTTGCCGCTGCCTGTCAGGCCGTGCAGCACGAATGTGCCGAACTGCCCGAGCGATTCCGCGACGCTGGTAACGGCCATCCGCTGCTGCTCGGCCAGCGGCGGACCGGACGTTCGTACGCGAACTTCAGCGGGTTCGGGAGGTTGGGGCAGATCCAGTGAGCCGAGCCACCCGCGGGCGATGAGTTGGCGCGCGGCGTCACGCCAGCCCGGCACGTGCTCGGCGATCTCGTCGGCGGTGGCTCCTTCGTGCCTGATGAGGTATTCGAGGAGCTTGCGTTGCTTGGGTGCGCGTTTGGGCTCACCGCGCCCGTGCGCCTCATGGCCGGCCGCCGTCGCACTCCAGCGCTCATCGGTCGCCGTACTGCTGGCCCCCAGTCGCAGGGCCTTCGGCAGCGCGGCCGACATCACCTGGCCGATGGGATGGTGGTAGTAATCGGCGGCCCAGCGCAGCAGCCCCAGCAGCGCCTCATCGAGCACCGGCCGGGGATCGAGCACTTCGAGCACCGGCTTGAGGCGCTCGGGCGGCAGTTCGGAGCGATCCGCGACTTCCAGGATGACCCCGACCAGCCGCTGGCGGCCGAAGGGGACACGCACGCGACGGCCGGGAAGGGCGAGGTCGCCCGGCACCGCGCCGCCTGCCATTGCCGCCGTGCCGCCTGCCATTGCCGCCGTGCCGCCTGCCGTCGCCACCGTGCCGCTCGGCGCCGCACCGGCTGGCGCCCCACGGGCTGGAGCCGCACCGTCCAGCGCGGGGGCGGGGCCGGTCGGGGTGCCTGCCGGGGCGAGATAGTCGAATACCCGGCGCAGTGGCGTGTCGAGCGCGACACGATAGATCCGGGGTGCGATGCAGCTATTCAAAATCAATGACTTAGGCTAGTCGGAGAGCGTCAACCGGTGCCGGCGCACGCGCGTTATACATGGCATGTCCGGGTTTGCTACGCTCGCGCCGCCTTATAGCATGCCGTCCGCAACACACGGCGACGTGGAACTGTCGGATTCGACCACAAATAGCCAAACCCGTGCGCTGAACCAGTTTCTGGCCGGCGTCGAGCTCAAGGCTTTCAAGATCGCGCAGGCCGCCTTACGTCACGAGGACGACGCCCTCGATGCCGTGCAGGATGCGATGCTGCAGCTCGCCCGCGCCTACGCGGACCGACCCGCGGAAGAATGGAAACCGCTGTTCTACCGCATCCTCGAGAACCGGATACGCGACATGCAGCGGCGGCGCACGGTGCGCGGCCGGGTCATCTCCTGGCTGCCGTTCCGCGGCGAGGACGATGACGACGAGCAGGACCCGATCGCACAGGCTCCCAGCGGCGAGCCGCAGCCATCGCGCAGGCTCGAGATCAACGAGACCATGGAGGCGCTCGAGCGTGCGCTCGAGAGCCTGCCGCGCCGACAGCAGCAGGTCTTCATGTTGCGGACGCTGGAAGGACTCGATGTCGCCGAGACCGCAACCGCGATGGGTTGCTCGGAAGGCAGCGTCAAGACACATTATTTCCGCGCGCTGCAGGCGCTGCGCGCGCAGCTTGGAGAGTTCTGGACATGAGCGCGGTCGAGCCGAGAGAAGATCTGGCCGGCGATGAGTTCGCGCGGCACGCGCGCGGGGTGCTCGAAGAGAGCGTCACGCGGATCGACGGTCGTGTCCGCTCGCGACTGAACCAGGCGCGTCATGCGGCGCTCGAGCAGGCCACGCGACGACCCTCGTTCTGGAGCCGGTTCACGCTGATGCCGGCGGCGAGCGCAGTGGCTGCGGCCGTACTGGTTGCGTTCGTGCTCTGGCCGCATCCGCGTCCAGCGGATCTGACTACAGAGGGCGCGCGCGCCACGGTCGAGGACCTGGACCTGATCGCCGATGGCGATGCGCTCGATCTGGTCTCCGATGGGACGGATGGAGCATTCTACGAGTGGGCGGTGGAGCAGTCCGAGAACAACGAGACCAGCAGCTGATGTCATATCCCGGTCGCCTCCTGGTGACGCTGGCCCTGCTCGCGCCCGCGTGCGGGACCGTGTTCGCGGGCGATCCGAAGCCGGCCGAGCCGGCCGATATCGAACTGCTCGAGTTTCTCGGTAGCGTGGACACGGGAGCCGACTCCCAGGCGGCCGCGGATGATGGAAGCTGGATCGATTACCTCGCACAGACCGACATCGGCAAGGTCGCCAAGACGGCCGACCCGAACGGCATCCCACGGGCAAAACAGGTGGCGACCGGAACCCCGCCGCCCGCGTCCGGAGACAAGAAAGATGACTAAGGGATCACCATTCCTTCTCATGCTCTGGCTGGCGGGAGCGCTCCCCGCCATTGCCCAGCAGCCGGAGCCACCGCCAGCTTCACCGCCACCGGCGACAGCGCCGGGCGCGGCACCGGCCGCCCAGGCCGTTCCCTGGTCCAGCCTGTCGGCGGACCAGCAGAGGCTGCTCGGCCGCTTCAGCGGCAACTGGAGTACGTTGCCCCCGGAACGGCAGCAGGCACTGGCCCGTGGAAGTGATCGATGGCTTGGCATGACACCGGACCAGCGCGGCCAGGCGCAACAGCGCTTCCAGCGCTGGCATTCACTGCCGCCCGAACAGCGGCATGAGCTGCGTGAACGGTGGGAGAAATTCCAGACGCTGTCGCCGAGCGAGCAGGCCGCTGTGCGGCAGAATTTTCACCGCTTCCAGCATCTGCCTCCCGACAGGCGTCGCCAGCTTCGCGAGCAGTGGCGCAACGCATCGCCCGCGGAACGTCAGCACATGATCCAACAGGCGCGTGAGCGCCGTATGCAGCGGATGGAGATGCGCGGCACCCCTCCGCCCCGCAGCCGACGCTGATTCAACTGGCGGGATTTGGGCGGGGTTTGCCGTAGGCACATCGCCGCGGCTGAAAATCCGCCGACCCTGGCAACCACTCCCTCGGTTGTGTCGCGCTCGTTCGCCCCATACTGGACGCAGTTTCTTCCCTCACAAGGCGCCTCGTCATTCCCCTCGGTCACGGATCGTTATGGATCGCGGTCGCCTACCTCGCGTCGGGTCTCGTTGTGCGCCACCGCTACGGCAACGGGCTCGCCGCAACTTCGGTTGGTGACACAGCGCTCACTTTCATCAACCGGTTCGGCCCACCCGATAACCTCGAATCTCCCCTGAAGTATTCTCGCCCGGACTACTGCGCCAATGCCCAAGCGCCATGCTCCGATCCCTGTTTTCTACGGCTCTGGTACTCCCTGCCGTTCACGCCGGTAGTATCGGAGGACACGTCCTCATCGTAGACGTCGACGAGCAACGGCGTGTAATCAACAAGGGTGAGATGAGGTCCCCGTTGGCTATGAAATGATTCATTTTTCAGCCCTTTCAAGAGACTTCAGGATCCATCGGCAGATCGGAAAAGATCGCGGGCTGGGATCTTCCGTAGACCCCCTCCAAGGCCGAAGGAGTAGATGAATGGCCGGGGTTCACTGGTGACGATGTTCACCATCTTCTTCAAAAGCGAAACCGCTACAACCGCTACTTCGGCTGCAGTTGCCTCACCTGCAGTACACACAAACGCGGCTACGCCGGCATCGGTAAGTGCTCGGCGTTCAAGGGGGCGTCGGCGAATATTCTTGTCTCGCACAAGGGCAACCCATCGCCGCTTGCCGATTGTGTCTAGCCACGACTCGTCGGGGGTTCCGGCCAGGCCCGCGTCGTAGGGCGTCAACGACGTTCGAGCCGGCCTTCCTCATGGCATCTGCAAGATGCCGGGAGTAGATCGACTCGTCGAGATAGAAGACGGTTTCGCTAAGCCGCTTCGCGGCGATTGAGTTCGCACCGGAGCGCCTCCTCAATCGCTTGCGACGTCGTGCGGTAGTCATCCGCCAGTTCCTGCAGAGCGTCACCTGCCTTGAACCGATCGGCGAGGATGGCCGTCGGGACGCGGGTACCTGCGAGGACAGGTCGACCAAAGGCGACGGTCGGATCGATCACGACTCCGCGTCCAGTGTCAGCCGCTGGCTCCTTTCGAGTGAAGGGATAGAGCTTGATCGGAATGCCAGCGGGGTCGCGCTCCACGCGAGCCAGATAGCTCTCAATGATCTCCCGCATCGCGATCTGAGCTCCCTTGTCTACGTCAATCAGCTGGGAAATATGATCGACGTACAGATTGATCCCGTCAGTCGCGAACTTCGCTTCCGCGAGCGGCCTTGAGAGATTCAGCTGTTTGCTGACCCAATCAAGGGTCCGTCTGATCCTGGGGAGCGGTAGATGATGGACGCGTCGAAGGCCACTCAAGACGTGAGCTTCGATTAAGTTGAGAAATGACAGCCCCTCCCGCCCACTGCCATCCAGACAAATGACCCGTTGGTATCGTCGGGTCTGCCCCTTAACGTGGTAGTCCTGACCGGTACACCAGGCGCGCAGAGTGGTTACGGGCACGCGCAGATAGTGTGCGGCCTCGGTCATTGTGTAGGCCGGCGTTCGACGTACCTGATCTGCGGTAAGACTCGCCATTGCTCGTTCCCCAGGGGCGAGCGCTCTACCGGCTCGCTGCGCAGGCGATTCTGACACAGTGCCCAGGGTGTGGGTACCAATAACTCTGAGGGCGTTTCTGATCGTGAATTCATCACGGTCCTTCCCTTCCGACGGTTCATTCCTCACGCACCAACTAGGCGCCGAAAATTCATACGGCACCCGCGCCGACCGCATCGCCTGACGCACAGGGACGCGCTGCAGGCGCCGATTGTTAATGGGCAGCGGGAGCAGTGGTCTGCCCATGATCCTTGCTCCAGATCCAGCTGACACAGGTGCAGTACACGATGCTGAACATGCGTGCGACGTCGCGCAGCGACGACGCCAGATCGCCGTTCGTAGGGGATCTGTCCAACTCCCGCAACCCCTTCGATGAACGTGTCGAAACCGTCGCGCGAGACGACGGCCGTCGACGCTTTGCCCAACGTATCCGGGCGTCTGGTGGACGCGCTGATAACCCCGTCGGTCCGGGGCGCAATCCCCGATCGGCGGCGCGACTTCAAGGGGCTTCTCCGGTTCCGTTTTTCAGTTCAAATTGAGCCGTGGACGTCGCTGACGCCGACACCGCCGAAACGTTCTTTGGCGGAGAACAAAGTGAGTAGAGATAGTCCGCCCAACCTTCATCACCTTCCGCCTGAGCGGCAGATGCTGGGCGTAGTTGTAGGCGGCTTTGACTGCACTTCGACGTGCGCGAGCTGGCGCTCGATCGCTTCGGTGTCCCAACGGTGGTTCTGGGGTTTTACTAATCAGCCACGTACATCGCTTGCCAACCCTCACTGCAGGGCTCGACATATCATCGAGCGTCGTTCGCAAGATCGTGGTGCCCCTCCTTGGAAAGCAAATTGGCAACTGAGCGCGACCCGAAAGCGAGTCTCCCGCTGCGTCATGCCGGAGCGGCAATGTTGACTATGCCGACAGGTGTCGGGTTGATTTTTCATTTCCCGGGTCTTGCCCGACTTCCGCTATAAAACTCTGGGCAATCTTGATCCGATCCACGTGGAACCGGTTCACGAACTTCCCCGGGTTATGGATGGGACAGACACCCGGCGATCTTGGTGCCTTCTAATCGGGTGAGGTCCGAATTGCGGAAATTCTGCAGCCCACACGTCCGATGCCTGTTGAGATCGTTCTGCAGGCGAGAACCGGGCTCAGCGCGCGAGTCACGCATAACACGGGATCAGGGTGAATTCAATGATACGCGAGGTCTGCGGCTCAAGCAGGCCCCCGCGACGAGGGTACTGGGGACGGGGGCTTCCCCGGGCCACACCGGCGTTGAATTCTGACAGCCCCGGCTAACGTGGCGCTGGCGCGCCTTTCGCTCGCGTGACCAGCGGGACGTTGCAGACCTCGATGTGTCCTGCGGGCACCTTGAACCATTCCTCGTGACGATTGCGTCGCGTCTCGACGTAGGCCGTGAAGGTTGGCGTGTCGGTGCGCAGGATCTCCAGTTCAGTCCTCTGCGATGGAGGCACGTCGGCGGCAACGCGCATGGAGCGAATCGGTACGCGCTGTTCAGGCTTCTCGTAGAACCCCAGCGCGCCCGTGCCTCGCGGCAGCGCTGAAAGCAGCTCGATACCCTGGATGACGCGACCTACCAGCGTCACGTTGCGGTCAAGATGTCGCGGCGCATGGCCGGTGACGACGTACAGTTCGGTGCCGCCGCCGCTGTCGACGTCAACATCGCGTCCGGCACCCACCATCCCGTAGCAGTGAACCAGCCAGGCACGACCAAACTTTGGATCACGTGCCGCTGGAAACCCGTAAGCGAATCCGACCTCCGGCGCGTACGTGTCGGGATCGATCAGCGGCGTGAACGGCACGCCGCGTGACGGTCGCTCGAACTCCGCCGCAAGGGTTCGTTGCGCATTGCCGACGGGGCGCTTCCCGTCCGGGTCTGCCCATTGCACGACGTAGTTGTCCTGCGAGCGGACGATTGCCGTGCCGTCGAAATAACCTTCACGCACGAGCACCTGAATGTTGGCCACGTGACGCGGCGCGAACTCCGGTGCAAGCTCGATGATGACCCGGCCGGTGGGCAGCTCCATGTAGAGCGTGTTCTGCGGGTCGGGTGTGCGCCAGTCGGTGGCCGTTGAAGCGGCCAGTACATCGGCGCTATTCAGCGGCCGATGCGCCGGCGCCTGCGCGGCCGCGGGCGTGGACGCCGGCGCAGTCGCGGATGGCTGTGCGGCCGCGGCCGGCGATACGCCTGCCAGCGGAGCGACCACCAGCGCGGCGGCGAGCGCAGCGGCTGCGGTGTGCTTCATCCGACCGCCTTGATGGCCTGGATCAGCTCCGCTCCGGCCTTCTGAGCGTCACCGTAAAGCATGCGGGTGTTATCCAGATAGAACAACGCATTCTCGATCCCCGAGAAGCCGGCACCCTTGCCGCGCTTGATGACGATCACGTTGCGCGCCTTGTCCGCGTTAAGGATCGGCATGCCATAGATCGGGCTGGACTTGTCGTTGCGTGCCACCGGGTTGACCACGTCGTTGGCGCCGATGATCAAGGCGACGTCCGCGGTCTCGAATTCCGAGTTGATCTCGTCGAGGTCCGCGATGAGGTCGTAGGGCACCCCGGCCTCGGCCAGCAGCACGTTCATGTGTCCCGGCATGCGCCCGGCCACCGGATGGATGGCGAAGCGCACCGTGACTCCCCGATCGATCAGGAGCTGGCACAGCTCCCAGATCTTGTGCTGCGCCTGGGCCACGGCCATGCCGTAACCGGGCACGATAATGACCTTCTGTGCGAACGCCATCATCACGCCCACGTCGGCTGCCTCGATGGGTTTGAGGCTGCCGGTCACCGTGCCCGTCGCCGCACCGCCGATGTCGCCGAATCCGGAGAACAGGACGTTGCCGAGCGAGCGATTCATGGCCTTGGCCATCAGCTGCGTCAGCAGCGTGCCGGCGGAACCTACTACTGTACCGGCAATGATCATGGCCGCGTTGTTGAGCACGAAGCCCTCGAAGCCCACGGCAAGTCCGGTCAGCGCGTTATAGAGTGAGATCACCACCGGCATGTCCGCACCGCCGATGGGGAGTGTCATCGTCACGCCCAGCAGCAGCGCCAGGGCGAAGAAGCCCGTCACGATCGGGGGCGATGCGTTGAAATGAAGCGCAACGAGACCGCCCAGCACCAGAGCCGCGGCGAGCAGCAGCAGATTGAATACCTGCTGTCCCGAGAAGCGGATGCTGCGTGTGATCAATCCCTGCAGCTTGCCAAAGGCGATGGCGCTGCCGCTGAACGACACTGCCCCGATGATGCCGCCTATAACGGCCAGCGATGACGTCGCATAGCCCTGGGTTTCGCCGCGATAGAGCTCAACGGCTGCGATCGCAGCCGCGGCACCGCCGCCCATCCCGTTGTAGAGCGCGATCATCTGCGGCATGTCGGTCATGGCTACGCGCTTGCCGCTCCACCACGCCAGTCCTCCGCCAACGACGATGGCGGCGAGGATCAGCTCGTAGTTGGTCATTCCCGGGTAGAGGAACGACACCAGGGTGGCGACGAGCATGCCGGCACCCGCCCACAGGATGCCGCTGCGCGCGGTGACGGGCGAGCTCATCCGCTTGAGGCCCAGGATGAACAGCGCGGCAGTGACCAAGTAGCTCGCCTGGATCAGCGTGTCCCGATCGAGCACGGATGACAACGAATCGGCGGACATCAGTGACTCCTCGCGCCGGAACCCTGGCCCGCGCGCGCACCGCTGGACTTGAACATCTCCAGCATGCGTTCGGTGACGACATACCCGCCAACGGCATTGCCGGCCGCGAGCAGCACGCCGAGGAAGCCGATCGATTTCTCCAGAGGCGTGTGTGCGCCGCCGAGCGCGACCATGGCGCCGACCAGCACGATGCCGTGCACGAAGTTGGATCCTGACATCAGGGGCGTATGCAGGATCACCGGTACACGCGAGATCACCTCGTAGCCGGTGAACGCGGCCAGCATGAAAATGTAGAGAGCAACGATACCCGTCATGTGCGGAGCCTCCCCGCGTGGTCTGTCTGTAGCTCCGGCGGCGACCTTCTGCGCTGCCGTCCGGATCCCCCGTAGCGCCTCAGCCTTCGATGGCCTTGCGCGTCGCCTCGTGTTTGATCTGGCCGCCGTGCGTCAGGCACGACTGCGCGAAGACCTCGTCGTTCCAGTCGATCGCCAGCTCGCCCTTGTCGAGCGCCGGCTTGAGGAAATTGAGCAAGTTGCGCGCGTACATCTCGCTGGCGTTGTACGCCAGCTCGCCGGGCAGATTGACTGCGCCGATGATGCGTACGCCCTGATGCTCGACGGTCTCACCCGCACGGGTCAGCTCGCAGTTACCGCCCTGTTCGGCTGCGATATCCACGACGACCGAACCCGGACGCATGCGTTCCACAGCGGCGCGCGAAATGATCTTGGGTGCCGGCCGTCCTGGAACGGACGCAGTGGTGACCACCGCGTCGGCCGCCGCTATCCGCGAATCCAGGATCTCCTGCTGCTTGCGCTTTTCCTCGTCGGTCAGCTCGCGCGCATAGCCGCCCGCGCCATCGGCGCTGACGCCCGTATCCACGAACTTCGCGCCGAGCGACTTCACCTGCTCCTTGGTTGCCGCACGAACGTCATACGCTTCGACGACAGCGCCGAGGCGCCTCGCCGTTGCGATCGCCTGAAGCCCCGCGACGCCCGCACCGATGATCAGCACCATCGAGGGCCGGATCGTTCCGGCCGCCGTCGTCAGCATCGGCAGGAATTTCTGCATGTGATTGGCGGCGATGAGCACCGCCTTGTAGCCAGCGATCGCCGCCTGCGAGGACAGCGCGTCCATCGACTGAGCGCGGGAGATGCGTGGCACGAACTCCATGGCGAAGCTCGTCACCCCCTGATCCTTCAGCGCCTTCACTTCAGCCTTGCGGGCATGCGCCTGCATGAAGCCGATGACCACCGTGCCGGGCTTCAGGCGCTGTATCTGTTCGAGCGACAGCGGCTGCACGGTCAGCACGACCTGCGCCTGCTCGAGCACGCTGGCGGAGGAATCCGCCCACGCCACGTTCCGGTAGAGAGCATCAGGGAACTGGGCGCGAGTCCCCGCGCCGCGCTCGATGAGCACTTTTGCGCCGGTCTGCGCGAACTTGTCTGCGACCTCCGGCACCAGGCTGACGCGCGTTTCTTGCGGCGCGCTCTCGCGGAGCGCACCAATCGTGACTGGCATGCAGGGCCCTCGAAGGTGTGTTGCGGGTCACATGACGGCCACGGCCAACCGTCTGTTCGGAAATCCTCAAGCGAATTAAGACGTTGCGACGTTGAATTCTTGCATAATTCTGCCTATCTTACAGCGCCCATGCTAGGTATCGATTTAGACCGCGCCGACCACGGCCACCAGGAAGACCTGCGCATCGTCGCGAGCCCCGCGGCGCGCGGGCTTTCCCAGCTCGTCCTGCGAACGGACATCGCCGGCATGCCGCTCGAGTGGATCGATTACAGGGAGGCCGCGCGACTCTACCACCAGGAGCAGGTGGCCTATACCTGCGGGTCGCCGCTCTACAAACTCTATGGTGGCGTGAACGCCGCGAGTGGTCTGCGCACCGTGCTCGAGGTTAACTCCATCGTCGCGACCGTCGGGCACACGGGCAACCCGGGCAATACCCGGCATGACTATGTGCCGCCGTTGAACAACCAGACGCTGTTCCGCCGGGATGCCTACCTGTGCATGTACTGCGGAATGCGCTTCGCCTCGCGTGAGCTGTCGCGGGACCACATCCGTCCCTTCAGCCAGGGTGGAATCGACATCTGGACCAACGTCGTAACGGCCTGCCGCCGTTGCAACAACCAGAAGGCGTCCCGCACCCCCGAGCAGGCCAAGATGCAGCTGATCGCGGTGCCGTTCACGCCCACCTATGCGGAATACATTTTCCTGAAGGGGCGGCGCGTGCTCGCCGACCAGATGGAGTACCTGCTGGCGCACTTCCCGCGCTCCAGCCCGCTGCACGACCGAATCCAGCGCTGGCTGGCCTGATGATTTTCCTGATCGACGCGTCGGTCTACGTATTCCGCGCCTATCACTCGATGCTGCCCGACATGGTTGATCCGGACGGCCATCCGGTGCATGCCGTTTTCGGCTTCGCCCGCTTCATCGGTGATCTGATCGAGCGCGTGCGGCCGCGCTACATCGCCGTCGCGTTCGATCAGCGACTGACGAACTCCTACCGCAACCGCATTTATCCCGCCTACAAGGCGAATCGTGAGCCGCCGCCGCCGGATATCCCGCTGCAGTTCGAGCGCTGCCGTGAGGTGTGCCGGCATCTCGGTCTGGCCGTGTTCACGCACAAGGAATATGAGGCTGACGACATCATCGGCACGCTCGGGTGCCTGATGCGTGACGAGGGTGTGCGCTCGGCATTCATCACGCGCGACAAGGATCTCGCGCAGCTGGTGCGCGATGGGGATCTGTTCTGGGATTACGGTGCGCGCGAGCAGTTCGGATACCACGACATCGAGAGGCACTACGGCGTCGCACCGGAGCGTTTCGCGGATTACCTTGCGCTGACTGGTGACGACGTGGACAACATTCCCGGCGTACCCGGAGTGGGACCGAAGACGGCCGCCGCGCTCATGAAGCACTTCGCCTCGCTCGATGACATGTACGACGATCTCGCGCGGGTCGCGTCGCTCAAGATCCGCGGCGCCCGCGCCCTCAGCGAGCGCTTGCGCGAGCATCGGGAATCCGCCTACCTCGCCAGGCAGCTCACTCGCATCACCTGCGACATGGAGCTGGGAGTGGATGTCGAGGGATTGCGCCGGCGTCCACCGGACGTCCCGGCCCTCAGCGGTCTGTACGACCGCCTCGGGTTCGGGCCCTTTCTGCGGCGTCAGGGCGAGCGCCTCGCCCAATTGCCGGTGGCGTAGGTCACCCGGTCATACACCCAGCTACCTGTGCGCGACTCGCCCAGCTCCGGGCGCGTCACAGGGCGTAACTGCCCTTCTCGTCAGGGCGTAGTCTCGGTATCGGACGTCTCGCCGCTCACACAGCCAACTGGCTCAGCGGAGCCGTCTGCGGCGCGCGCCTCGAGATGCACCGCGCGACCCAACAGGTAGCGCGACTCGATCCGCAGCAGTTGACTGCCGTCGGGTTGGACACGCGTCGTGTAACTGCCCGCGGGCAGCTCGCGTCGTTCGGAATCCAGGGCCACCAGGCGCAAGCCCCGTGACAGTCCCGGCACACGCAGCAAAGCAACGCGTGTGTCGCTTGTGAGAGGCAGCGGCGTGCATTCCGCGCCCCGCGAGACAGAAGGGACGTTGAAGACCACCGTCGAATCCAGGTCAGTGCCTTGAGTCGACCGGCCGAACCAGCCCCCGGCCGCCCCGACCACACCCGCCCCGAGCAGCGAAGCAGCCATGCGCCAGTCAGTGAGTGAAGGGAAACGGCGGTTGTGATGTGTCGTGCGCGCCGCGGCCGCGGGTTGGGCGGCGACGGGCAGTTGCAGCTTGATGGCGCGCCACGCTTCGACATCGTCCACGCATTCCGCGCAGCCCATCATGTGCAACTCGAATGCTTCCTGCGTGGCTTCATCCAGACCGTCGGCCACGTACACCGCGGCGGTCTGATTCGCCTTGAACTGTTGATGATCCATGTTACTTCCTTATCCTCAGGTCGTTTGCGTCGATCCAGACGCTCCGCCCGCCATGCCGTGGCGGCGCAGGATGTCCCCGAACCGCTGGCGCGCGCGCCACAGAACCTGATTGAACTGCAACTCGGTCAACTGCAACGATTCACGGATGGACGTCCGCGGCTCCTCCTGGAGGTAGTACCGTTCCAGCACTTCACGGTCGCGCGCGACGGGCAACTCGCCCATCAACTCGCGCACGCACCGCGCCAGCTGCTCATGGTCCAGGCGTTCCTCGAGGGACAACGCCTCATCCTTCAGGTTGGTGAGCAGTTCGCGGTCGGTGTCATGGTGACGCGCAAGCTCGCCGCGCCAGTACGCGGTGGCGAGCTTGCACGCAGTGCGATAAAGGTAGCCTCCCAGATTGCTCGGGTCCTCCAGTCCCTCAGTGCGAATCTTCTTGATCGCCTGCAGGAAGGTGCGCTGCAACAGGTCCTCGGCCGCATCGCGAGCGATGCGTCTGTGCAGGAATACCTGCAGCAAGGGCCTCCGATATCTCACGTAAAGCTGATTTTGGAGGCCGCTGCGCTCGGCCACGGCCTCGACCAGCGACACATCGCCCCGGTCAGTCCGTTCCGGAGGCTTCTCGTCGCTGACTTTGGGCGGCGGTGATTCGATGTAATTCATCTACGCGGTTCCCGCTGCGATCCTGGCTGGCGACAAACGCGCGCGGTCCGGCGCTCCGTTTCCAGAAGGCAAGCATCGGCTAGCGGCACCCCGTCGAGATAGGGCGTCCGTGACCCCGGATGCGAGCGGCGCTTACTCCTAAGCATGCGCTCTTGTACGACCCTTGCCAGGAACTCGTCGGTACCGAATTTAGCATAGGGAGGGGCTGCCCAAATGCCAGCCAACAGGCCCGACAGGATGGCGGTCGAGTTCGAGCTGCCCTGTTCCAGCCGGTAGTGGTCCGGGGGGCTGCCGGCCCCGATCACACAGGCGCTCGGGGCCCCCAGATTGAGGCCCGGGGGGGCCTGGGTCGTTCCCGGGGAGATTATGTCTTCGTTTCCGATGGGGATGGCCCGGACGATGCGTCGGAAAGGGTAAGCAGCCGGATACCCGGCGGCGGGCTCCCCTTTATTGGGGACGCTGGCCACGACAATGGCTGCCCGGGGGGAGTCGGGGCGGTCCGCAATGTCGGCAAAGGCCTGATCCAGCTCGGCAGTCGTGGCATTCCAGTGGGCGCTGAAGCTCAGGATCCGGGCTCCCATCCGGGTCGCGTAGTCCAGCGCCCGGATCAGCCGCTTGGGGTCCGCGGTGTCGTCCACGCCGCTGTGGCAGCCTACGACCCGGAGAATCATCAGCCTCGCGCCATCCGAGCCGGCCGCCGCGATTCCGACACGGTTGTTGCGCTCCGCGGCGACCAGACTCGCCATCAAGGTGCCGTGGCTGAACCGTCCCCGGCAGTCGCCCTTGGGCGCCACGTCAGGACTGTTGTCAACGAAGTCCCATCCATGGAGATCGTCCACGTAACCATTGCCGTCGTCATCGACACCCGCGGTGCCGTGCGCTTCCGCTTCGTTGGTCCACAGCTGGTTGCGCAGATCCTCGTGATCGACATAGGCGCCATCGTCGAAGACGGCGACGATGACCGGTTTGACCGGTTTGGGGTCGCTCCACAGCAGCGAGCCGGCGACGTAATCAACCCACCACAGATTGCCGGCGCGATAGGCGCAGTCATTGTTGACCGCGTCGTCCAGGGGCGTGGACGGTAACAACGTCGAACATGTCAGTGGCTGACACGGGAAGGCCGGCACTGGGGGTGCCTGGCATTCCGCACGGGAAGCGGCGAGCAGCAGAAGCCACAGCCCTGCCGTCGCCCGATGGCGCATCATCATGTGGGGATTGTAGACATCCCCACGGGGCGACCGTCAGCGGCGGCGCCTCATCCGGGAGGCGGCCGGCCGCTGGGCGGATATCAACCGCTCATTGCGTATGGATCACACCGTCGTCGTCCAGCTTGATCGTGCCCGGGGCATTGACCGACTGCATCACGATGATGGCACCCGGTCCCGTGGACGCATCGCGCGGGAAGATGAGGATGTGCTCGAGCTGGCCGTGGATCCTGGCGAGGCCGTACCAGTGCTGCTGCTCGTAGTACGGTTCGGATGCCTGCGCAAAGCCCGACATGGCCAGAAACGGCGAGCTGGCCTCCTGGCCGGGGATGCACTCGAAGTCCGCCGGCACCGTGCCCATCTTCGTGCCGGCGCGGTACTGCAGCTTCAGGCCATTCCAGTTGGCGGCCCAGCGCTGCGCGCCCGCATCCACCGCCTGGAACACGTAGCTGCCGGTTTCATCGGCCGAGTCGCGCGTAATGCGGAACTTCAGTCCCGCCTGCACGCGCGCGGCAAGGCCTGCATGCTGCTCCGTGCAGTTCTTCGCCACAGTCCATTCCTTGAAGAAATATTCAGGAATGCCGGCCGCCTGGGCGGGCGACGATGCGGCGACGGCCGCGATGACACACTGGGCTGCAAGCGCCGATGTCAGGGACGCTTTCTGGAACAGGGACATGGAAATCTCTCCTCGGGATGTGCGGACGGATCGGATCCGCCCCACATCACTGCGGGGAGCAGGCTGCTTATCTCAGCGGCAGGCGCGAATGTCGCTGAAGTCGCATGATGCGCGGGGCGCGCTGCAGGCGCAGCGCTGCACCTGAGCGGGATATATCAGATGGAGCTGTCGGGCCAGCCGTACAGCGCGAACGCTGCCCATTCATGCGCTGAGGAGTCCTCCGCGCGATCCAGCTGCACTCGCCGCAGCGCCGTGGCGGCTGGCGTGTGCCCGATCAACAGATAGGTGTAGAACTGTTGCATGAAACGCGCGGTCGCCTGGTCGTCCACCCGCCAGTAGCTGGCCAGTACGCTGGCCGCACCCGCCTGCAGGAAGGCCTGCGCGGGACCGAGCACGCCCTCGCCCGGCAGAAGCCGGCCCCGCGAGGTGTCGCAGGCACTCAACACCACGAGCCCGGAATTCAACTTCAGACCGAGGATGTCGAGTAAGCCGAAAGTCGAGGCAGGGTCCGCGGACGAGGCTGGCGAGAGCGCCAGAGCGGACAGTCGCGGGCGCTGCGCGTCGACGCGCGCATGGGTTGCGATGTGCAGGAGTTCCACGCGCTCGCTCGCGGCCTGTCGCAACGCTCCAGGCACTGCCGCGCAACCCAGGTAGGATTCAACATGACTGCCGGGACGCGACTGCCTGGCCAGCTGGGCCACCATCTGCACCTCGGCACGACTGCCCGGCAGGCGCGGCAGCGACTCGGTCCATTCGGCCAGAACAGGGGTGGGAGCGGTGTTCGCGGCAGCCTCGCCGCCCGGCCCCGCGCATTCACGCCGCCAGTCGGCCTGGCGGAACACCGGATCACCGATCAGTTCGATGCGCGGGGCTGACTCACGCAGCGGGGACTGCGTGCGCGGGCGAGTCAGGAACAGCGCGGAGGGGATTACGGACACCTCCGCGTGATGCAGCACCAGCCGATCGGCGGGATTTTCCGACCACGGCAGTACACTCAACGGCACGGTATGCAGCGCATCGTCCGGCACGATAATGATGCGCCTGCCGGTCAAGTGCGGACCCAGTGGCCACAAGACCAGCCGTGCGAGCTGCGTCGCCGACCGGCGCATATCGCTTGCGGCTCCTTCCGGATCGCGCAGCCGGCGCTGCAGTTCGCCCGCCGCGCTCGCGATGTCGGCGCGTGCACCCAACCGCACGACTTCCGTGCGGTCAGGCCGGATCACGAAAGCAAACAGGTCCTGCGAGCCCAGCGCGTACGCGACCAAGGTCGCGTCGAGTTGTCCCAGCGTGTGCAGGAGCGGCGTCCTGTCAATGGGCTGCTCGGCCTGCCGCTGCCGCAGGGCCGCCCGGTCCAGTTGCGCTACGAGGTCCTGCGATCCACCAGCGGGGGCGGCTTCGGACAGCCCGACCACCTCCCGCAGCAGATCCTGATAGCGCTGCGCCGGAAGCGCGGCCAGTGGCGATGAGGCATTGCGCGTGGCCTGAGTCACCGCGTATCGCAGCGAGCGCGCGCGACCTCGCTCCGATGTCGCGAACGCCTGCCACGCCATCCCGGGGTTGTCTGTGGCCTGCGAGGCAAACAGATCAGTCAGCTCCGCGAACACGCTGAACTGCGTGGCGAGATAAGTTGCACGCTGCGCGCCATCGAGCTCGTCGATCGGCACTGCCTCGATCAGATCGGCCGCGGTCTGCAGGGTCTGCGCAGCCGCCTCCGGCTGGCGTGTCTGGCGGTAAGCCATGGCGATCAGTCGCAGCGACGTCACCGTCTGGTCGATGTCACCGCGACCGACACTGGCCCGAAGCGCTCGCTGTCCGGCCAACAGCGCTTGCGGACCCGAGCCGGCGAGCAATGTCGAACGCACGAGGCCAATCTGCGCCGAGCCGCGATATTCGTACTTGTCAGGAATCTTCGCTTCATCGGCGATCTGCAGGGAATGCTCGAAGGCCAGGCGCGCGCCGGCCGCATCGGCCGCATCCAGCAGCAGGACACCGCGCGCGTTCGCGAGCCGCATCTGGCTGCGCGCGGTGGCGGCATAACGCTCAGCCTGATCGACACAACGTCGCGCCCGATGCGACTCACCCTCCAGCACGAGCGCATCACCCAGTGACAGAAGTGAGTTGAACACGATCATCTTGTTGTCCACGCCCATGCTGCTCGCATCCAGCGGCTGGCTGCACAGGCGGGCCTGAGCGTCGTGTCCGTTTTCCGGAGTGTTGAAGCGGCGATCCGTGTCGGACAGGAGTCCGGAACCGCCGGGGGGATCGCCCGATGGGGCATCCCGTGCCGCCAGCAGATCGGCGCAGCCGCTGCTGGCCGCCTGCTGCAGATAATCCTCCGCATCGCTGAGCGTGCCGATCTGCACCATCAGGCTTCCCGCATAGGACAGACTGCGTCGCACGCCGGGACAATCGCCCAGTTGCGCGTAGGCGCGGATGGCGGTTGCGTGCGAGCGCGCACTGGCGCTGTACAGCCCCACGACTCCCTGCAGGCGTCCGTAGTTGTTCCAGATATCCGCCGCCAGCTTGGGGTTGACCTCGGGAGGCAACCGGCGCAGGGCGTTGTCGTAGGCGGCCAGCGCGGCGGCGTTGTTCTTGCTCTCGGCCGCCAGCACGGCCAGATTCTGGTTGGCGGCGGCATAACAATCCCAGTCGCGCAGCTCGGCGCAGGTCTGCGCTGCGCCCGCGAAGATGGCCTGCACGCGCGCCGGCGCGTCCGGGTTGTCCAGGATGTACTCGAGGAAGCCGGTCATGATGTCCAGGCGGGGCAACTCGCGGGCGCCGAAGCGGCTCGCCGAGTAGTCACTGCGGGCAGCCCCGAAGAGCTCGCGGATGCGCGGCGCGGCGACCTTCATGTCGCGCCCCGGCATGTCGAGCAACGCCTTGCCCTGCAGCGTCGCGAGCAAGCCGAAGAGAACGGGATCGATGCCCGAGCCGGGGCCGACACCGGGACCGACGCCGACATCGGGACCGACGCCGACATCGGGGCCGACGCCGACATCGGGGCCGACGCCGGGGTGGGGGCCGGGGCCGGGGTTGGCACCGCTGCCGGCGCTGCGGTCGGCACCACGGGCCGCCGCCGCGGCCCGGTAGTCGGCCAGCGCCTGATTGGCGAGCGCGTAGCTGTCGCGCTTGCGATCGAAACGGCGGTAGACCAATTCCGCCAGGGCATGACGCGTTGCGCCCGACAGGTCGCGCTGGTGCAATCGGTCAAAGCCGCGTGCCGCGCTCACGTAGCCATCGAGAGCGGTATCCCAGTCCTTGTTGTGAGCCGCCCGGCCGGCTGCGGCGAATGCCCGGTACGCCGAAATGCGTGTAGCCACCGTACCCTGCGCATCCCTCCCCGTCGCACCTCCCGCTGCCGCCCCGCGCGCATCTGCATCCGCCGCAGCCCCGCCCCACGCGGGCAACAGCTCCGCCGCCACGCACACTTCACCGCGGATGTCGGGCGAGTCCTGCGGCCTGAGTTGGATTTCGTGCCGTTGGCCGGATCCGGTGGGTGCCGTCAGAACCAACGTCCCCTCACGTTCGAGAGGCGACTCGGAATCAGTCCCTGCCAGTCCGTCGATCCTGCCCACCACCGAGATCCCACGCTCGCGTACTCGCACCGCGAGCAGTCCGGCGGCGGGCGCACGGATCTGCACCGCTGCCCCCTGGCCGGCACCCACATCGAGACAACGCATCATGACGACCTGGGGCGCTGCGCCGGGATCCGCGCAGCCCGCGAGCCAGAAGCCGCACGGGACAGCAACCCACAGCGGGGCGACCCGGGACCGGACCTTCCGGGGGTGGAGGTGCAACAGGGCGGCACGAAGCCGCAGCGTGCCCGCGGAGGTCCACATGGCGGTATGAGTCGGAAACCGGTGAGCGGCAACCTTTCTACGCCATTGGGCCACGCCGTGCCAAGCGGTCCAGGCCCTTCCGAGCGCTACGGCTGCGGAGGTCGCGCGGGTCGGCTAGGCTATGCGCATCACCGGCGAACTCACATTTCTCGAGGGGGCGGCATGGCGGACAAGAACATCGAATCGGTGCTGCTGGAAGAGCGCACCTTTCCGCCGCCAGCCGCCTTCGCCGAACGGGCCAGGATCAAATCCGCCGACCTGCACAAGCTGCGGCAGGCCGCCCAGCAGAATCACTCCGGGTTCTGGGCGGATCTCGCCCGGCGCGAACTTACGTGGCACAAGCCGTTCACGATCTCGCTGGACGGGTCGCAGCCGCCCAACTACCGCTGGTTCACCGACGGCCGGCTCAATGTCTCGTACAACTGCCTGGACGTGCACCTGGCCGAACGCGGCCACAAGACGGCGCTCATCTTTGAGGGCGAGGGCGGCGATACCCGCAAGCTGAGTTACAGCGAACTGCATGCGCAGGTGTGCCGGTTCGCCTCCGCGCTGCGCGCACAGGGAGTACGCCACGGTGATCGCGTCATCATCTACATGCCGCTGATACCCGAGACGCTGATCGCGATGCATGCCTGTAACCGCATCGGCGCAATCCACTCGGTCGTGTTCGGAGGGTTCTCGGCGATCGCGCTCAAGGACCGCATCGTCGACACGGGCGCGCGTGTCGTGATCACTTCGGACGGAGGCTGGCGCGCCGGCCACGTTGTCGAACTCAAGGCGGCGACGGACAAAGCGCTCGCGGCCGACTGTCCGAGCGTCGAACGGGTCATCGTGTTCAAGCGGACGGGCAAGCCCGTCCACATGGAGCCGGGCCGCGATGTCTGGTGGCACGATGCCATCGACGGCCAGCCCGCGACCTGCGAGCCCGAGTGGGTGGAGTCCGAACATCCGCTGTTCCTCCTGTACACCTCGGGTTCCACCGGCAAGCCCAAGGGCATCCAGCATTCCAGCGCCGGCTACCTGCTGGGCGCCAAGGTGACCAGCAAGTGGGTGTTCGATCTGCAGGATGACGATGTGTTCTGGTGCACGGCCGATGTCGGCTGGGTGACCGGCCACAGCTACGTGTGTTACGGCCCGCTGGCGGCAGGCGCCACCGTCGTGTTGTACGAAGGCGCGCCCACCACCCCGGATCCCGGCCGGTTCTGGAAGATCTGCGAGACGCACGGCGTCACGATCTTCTACACCGCGCCCACTGCGATCCGCGCGCTCATGAAACTCGGCGAGGAGTGGCCGGCGAAATACAACCTGTCGGCACTGCGCCTGCTGGGCAGCGTGGGTGAGCCGATCAACCCCGAAGCCTGGATGTGGTACCACCGCGTGATCGGTGGCGGCCGCTGTCCCATCGTGGACACCTGGTGGCAGACCGAAACCGGCGCCATCCTGATCTCGCCGGTGCCCGGTGTGACTGCCACCAAACCCGGTTCGTGCACGCAGCCGTTGCCCGGGATCGATGCCGACATCGTGGATGACGAGGGCCACCCGGTCACGCGACCCGAGGCAGGCGGTTACCTCGTGATCCGCAAACCGTGGCCCTCCATGCTGCGCACGATCTGGGGCGACAACGCGCGCTACATCAGCGCGTACTGGGAAAAGTTTCATAACCGTTACTACGTTGCCGGCGACAGCGCGCGGCGCGACAAGGACGGTTACTTCTGGATCATGGGCCGCATCGATGACGTGCTGAACGTCGCCGGCCACCGCCTCGGTACCATGGAGATCGAATCCGCGCTCGTCGCAAATCGGCGTGTAGCGGAGGCCGCCGTCGTGGGGCGGCCGCACGAGATCAAGGGCGAATCGGTGTTCGCCTTCGTGGTCTTGCGGGGCACACGCCCGAGCAGCGATATCCGTAAGCTGGTGCAGGAGTTGCGCGACTGGGTCGGCGAGCAGGTCGGCGCCATCGCCAAGCCCGACGACATCCGGTTCGCGGACAATCTGCCGAAGACCCGCTCGGGCAAGATCATGCGGCGTCTGCTGCGCTCCATCGCCCGCGGCGAGGAAATCCTCCAGGACGTCTCCACGCTGGAGAATCCGGCCATCCTCGACCAGCTGCGTGGCGTCGACACCGGCTCCAAGCCGGCCGTCGCCCCGAAGCCGACAAGGCAGAAACCGCCGGCGGCCGAAAAATCCGCAGCGAGGCAGGAGCCCGCCGCTGCGAGGAAGAACACCGCTGCGAAAAAGTCCACCGCGAAGCGGAAACCGGTCGCGAAGAGGAAGGCGACCGGCACAACCAAGCCCGCGGCGAAGAAGAAACCCGCGGCGAAGAAGAGCGCCGTCGCGAGAAGGAAACCGGCCGCCGGCCGCAAGTCAACCGCGCCGCGCGGCAAGTCCACCGCTCCTCAAGGCAAACCAACGGCGCGCCGCGCTGTTGCACGCAAGGGCAAATAGAAGGCTTCAGGCGCAACGGAGAGATGGCATGGCACTGACCCGACCCGCGCTCGACCCGATGTCGGTCGAGCCCGTGAGCAAGACGCTCTACCCCGAGCCCTACCGCAGCCGGGTCATGCCGCGCGAAAAGCGCCGGCTGGCCGAGGCTCTCGGGCTGCGGAAGCTGGGCATCAACCGCACGACGCTGTTGCCGGGCAAGGAATCTTCCATGCGTCACTGGCACACGCGCGAGGATGAGTTCATCTACGTGCTGGAAGGCGAGGTCGTGCTGCGTACCGAGGCGGGGGAACAACTGCTGACCGCGGGTTCCTGTGCGGGATTCCCTTCGGGTGTCGAGGACGGACACCAGCTCATCAATCGCAGCGGGCGTCCAGCCGTCTATCTGGAGATCAGCAACAAGGACATCGAGGACACGACCTACTACCCGGATCCCGATGTGGACATGATCGCCAGTCCGCCGCACGCGCGTGGTCGCTTCACGCGGCGCGACGGCACGCCGATCTGAATCAGCCCGCGTCCGCTATCAATCGGATCGAGTACGACACCGTCACGTCGGCACCGACCCACTCGGTCGACTTCCAGTCGCCCTGACCGACGCCGAAATCCAGGCGCTTGATGACCGTCTTGCCGGTCAGATAGCCGACCGGCTTGCCCTGTTCATCGGCCGTGCGGAACGTGAACGGGATGTGCACGTCACGCGTGACCCCGCGCAAGGTCAGCTTCCCCGTGGCGTCATACCCCGTGGCGGTCCTGGAGATCTGCGTGGATACGAAGTGGGCTTGCGGGAATTTCGCCACGTCGAACAGATCCGGGCCGCGCAGTGTGTCATCGCGTTCCTTGTCACCGGTGTTGACCGAGTTGAGATCGACGGTGACATCGAGCTTGCCGGTGGCGGGATTGTCGGCGGCTAAATCCAGACTCACGGGGAACTTGACGAACTTGCCGTCGTTCTTCGCATCCGCCTGCACGAACTGGAAGCTGAGGGTGCTGTGGGCGGCGTCCAGCGTGTAGTGAGTGGGCGCAGCATTGGCGGCCAGCGCTGCGCCAGCAGCCAGTGCCGCGCCAGCAGCGACGGCTGTCCGCGGACCAGGTGACGCCAGCGCGACCTGACGTGGGCGTGGGCCGGGAACGGACAAAGCATCACCTTCAATGGAATTACTCATCGCAAAGCGGGTCCTTTCGAGTGTGAGTTTCAACGTATGCGATTCGGGTTCGTTCCGAACTCAACGCGGCGTCCTGGTGAAGGGCAACATGCGCCGCAGTACATCATCCTTGTGCACGAAGTGATGCTTGAGCGCGCCGGCCACGTGCAGAAACACGATCGCATACAGGACGAGTGCCAGAGTGTCGTGCACATCCTTCATCGTTTCGTACAGCGTGCGGTTCTTGGGAACGAAATCCGGCAGCTGCACCAGTCCGAACCAGCTGACCGGGAACCCGCGCGCCGAGGTCATCATCCAGCCGGTCAGCGGCATGGCGAACAGCAGGACATACAGACCGGCGTGCGTGAGTGTCGCCAGGGCGCGCTCGAAGGGTTTGAGATTGCCCGGTAGCGCTGGAGTGGGGTTGGCCCAGCGCCAGGCGAGGCGGGCAATGGCCAGACAGAGTATGGTGATGCCCACCGACTTGTGCCGGGCGAACATGGCGAGCTTCTTCACGCCCAGGGGCAGATCCTCGGCGATGTTGGCGAGGATCACCTGCAGGATGATCAGCGCGACGATCAGCCAGTGCAGGAACTGGGCCACGGCGCCCCAGCGGGCCGGAGTGTTTTTCAGCGTCATGACGGGAAGCTTAAGCGGGCGGACATGAGTTGCAAAATGACGTTTACGTGGCGGGGGCTTCCGGTGGTCCTGGCTCTCGCCGCTCTGTGCGGCTGCCCGGCCGGCCCCCACGGTCCGGGAACGACTCGAAGGACGCCGATCCAGGCGCCATCTTCGCAGCCGGTTCCCGGCGCCGCACCTCTCCATGAGGGCCGACCCTACACAGTCTCTTCGGGGGAGTCGCTGCTCACCATACTGGCATTCAAGGGCGGAACGCTGGCCAAGGCGGGTCACAATCACGTGATTGCTTCACACGATGTCGTGGGCACCATCTATGTACCCGAGGATCCCTTGCGGGTGACATTCGAGATGCGGCTGCCCGTTGCTCAACTGACGATCGACGAACGTGAGCTGCGCATCAGGGAAGGCTCTGGCTTTCCACCCGACGTACCGGACTCCGCCAGGGAGGGGACCCGCCGGAACATGCTGAGCACGGCGCTGCTCGACGCTGACGAATACCCGGAGATCGTGCTGGAGCAGGGCAGCGCGACTGGGTTGCCCGTCGCCACTGCCTTGCCCGGCGCCGCTGCAGTGGGCGCCAACGCATCGCCGGGCACCACCGGCTCGCCTGGCGCCGCGATGTCGTCACCCGGCAGCGCGCAGCGGATCAACGCATCAGTGCAGATGACGGTCCGCGGCCAGCCTCATACTCTGACCGTCCCGCTGACTTATGACCTGGGCGACGGTCAGCTGGTGGTCACCGGTGAACTCTCGATCCGCCAGAGCGAGCTGGGACTCACACCCTTCAGTGCCCTGCTGGGCGCGTTGCAGGTCCAGGATGAGATCCGCGTGAAGTTCCGCTTCGTGGCGCACCCGGCGGAAGTGCACCGCGCGCCAATCTGACTGTGGCACCCCCGCAAGCTAACTGTCGCCCTCCAGCAGCAACAGCGTCAGACCATCGGGCGATTCGAGCATCGCGTTGCGCCGGGCGTCCAGTCCCCTCGGTACCTCGCGTGACAGCGGAACATCCAGACTCCGCAATTGTTCGATCCGTGCAGGCATGGCCGGATCGCGAAACACCAGCAGCGGCACGTCCGCGGTGCGCGGCCGATGGAAGGCAATGTCGAGGTGATCGCTGGTCAGCGTCAGATGCACGTACGGGTCATCGGATTCGTCCGTGGCCACGAAGCCGAGCGGCTCCCAGAACTCGCGCGCAGCGTCGAAATCCACTACCGGCATGCTGAACTCGCCGAAGTAGCCGCAGCGGGAGACCTCGGCCGGATCGCGATTCACCGGCGAGAACGTGCGCGCCTCGATGACCGTCACGGCCTGGCCGAACGGATCGCTGAAGCCGATCTCGTTGAACACCTCCTCGCCGGTGCGCCGCAGTGTCAGATCGATGCCGCGCTGCTCGAGTTCGCCCACATGCCGGGCGAGTCCCGGCTGCACGAAGGTCAGTGAGGGACTCGGCGCCCGGCGCTGGTGCAGGCCGATGAACAGGCGCCCGTCAGTGAGCACACCGTAGGGATGCGGCCAGGTATCGGTCGTTGGCGCCTGGGTAAAGCCGAGCTGCTCGTAGAATTCAACCGCAGCGCGGATGTCCGCGGTCGCCACACTGATTTCGTGAAAGCGGCCGGGCACTCGGGTGTGAGGTCAGGCAGAGGCGCCGCGCGCGGCGCCGGTGGGTCGCAAGCCCAGCTCGACGTGGGTCCAGCCCTGGCAGTGCTGCGCGATCAGGTCGGCAAGGAAGCGCGCGTGTTCGGTGCGCGCGTTGAGCGCCGGTACGTACTGGAAGCGTTCACCGCCAGCGGCCAGAAACCGTGTGCGGTTTTCCATGTCGATTTCCTCGAGAGTCTCGAGGCAGTCGACCGCGAAGCCCGGACAGACCACGGTGACCTGCCGGGTGCCACGGGAAGCCAGTTCCTCCAGCACCGTGCTGGTGTAGGGCCGCAGCCACTTGTCCGGTCCGAAGCGCGACTGGAAACTGACAGTCCAGTCCGACTCCTGCAGCATCAGCTCGTCGGCCAGCAGCCGCGCGGTTTTCTGACACTTGCAGAAGTAGGGATCGCCCTTGTGGAACGAACGCTCGGGGATGCCGTGGAACGACATCAGCAGGTGCTGCGTGCGGCCGTGCCCTTCCCAATGCTGGGCCACCGAGGCGCGCAGCGCTTCGATGTAGCCGGGATAGTCGTGATATTCCGCGACGAAGCGCAGTTCGGGCAGCCAGCGCCAGCGACGCAGCTCCGCACTCACCTGGTCATAGGCCGCGCCGGTGGATGCTCCGCAGTATTGTGGAAAGAGTGGAACGATCAGGATTCGCTGGGCGCCCGATTCACGCAGACGCTTCAGCGCGTTGGGCACGGACGGTTCCCCGCCGTACATCATCCCCAGTTCCAGCGACAGGGGCGCGAGCATTCGCTGCGCCAGGGTCGTGGTCAGTTCCGCGCGCAGCCGTTCCGACAGATCGAGCAGTGGCGCGCCGCGCTCAGACCAGATCTTGCGGTACTTGTGCGCCGAGCGCCGTGAGCGAAAGGGCAGGATGGCGCCGTGGAGAAAGGGCAGCCACAGCCAGCGGGGCAACTCGACCACCCGCGGATCGCCGAGCAGACCGGCGAGGAAGTGCCGCACGTCAGCCGGCTCCGGCGAGGCGGGGGTGCCGGAATTGACCAGCAGGATGCCGATCCGCTCGGCGCCCTCGCGATGGAACTCCGGTGAGCTGATGTACCGCATATCGTCACGATACTCCATGCCGCACGGAGCCGACTACTGTCCGCGTCACGCGGCCGGGAGCGGTTGTGGCGCTCACGCGCGGCGCGCTCTTCAGGCTATACCGCCGACGCACACGTACTTCAGCTCGGTGTAGTCCAGGATTCCGTACCTGGAGCCCTCGCGCCCGAAGCCCGACTCCTTGACGCCTCCGAATGGTGCCACTTCGGTGGAGATCAGCCCGGTGTTGAGTCCGTCGATGCCGTACTCGAGCGCCTCGGAGACTCGCCACGAACGCCCCAGGTCGCGTGTATAGAAGTAGGCCGCCAACCCGAACTCGGTGTCATTCGCCATGCGGATGGCCTCGGCCTCGGTGTCGAAGCGGAACAGTGGTGCAACGGGACCGAAGGTCTCCTCGCGTGCCACCAGCATGTCGGGCTTCACGTTCGTGATCACTGTGGGCTGATAGAAAGTGCCGCCGAGAGCGTGGCGCTTGCCGCCGTAGGCGATCTGCGCGCCCTTGGCCACCGCATCGGCCACATGTTCTTCAACCTTCGCGAGCGCCTTGGCATCGATGAGCGGACCCTGATCCGTGGGGCCCTTCAGTCCGTCACCCACTCGCAGCTGCGATACCGCATCCACGAGCCGGCTGGCGAATTTCTCGTAGATGGAACTCTGCACCAGCAACCGGTTGGCGCAGACGCAGGTCTGCCCCGTATTCCGGTACTTGCTGGTGATGGCGCCCGCGACCGCGGCATCCAGATCGGCGTCCTCGAACACGATGAAGGGAGCATTGCCGCCCAGCTCGAGCGACAACTTCTTCAGTGTGCTCGCGGACTGCACCATCAGCTTCTTGCCCACGCCGGTGGAGCCCGTGAAGGTCACCTTGCGCACGATGGGGTTGGAAGTCAGCTCACCGCCGATCTCGGTGGACCGCGTCCCGGTGACGATGTTGAGCACACCGGCCGGGATGCCGGCGCGCGCGGCCAGTTCGGCCATGGCCAGCGCGGAGAACGGGGTCTGCTGCGCCGGTTTGCACACGAACGTGCAGCCGGCCGCCAGCGCGGGACCGGCCTTGCGCGTGATCATTGCCGCGGGAAAGTTCCACGGCGTGATGGCGCCCACGACGCCGACCGGCTGACGCAACACCAGCAAGCGCTTGTCGGCCTGGTGGCTGGGAATGACATCGCCATACATCCGCTTGCCTTCTTCCGCGAACCACTCGATGAAGGAGGCGGCGTAGGCGATCTCCCCGCGCGCCTCGGCGAGCGGCTTGCCCTGTTCGGCCGTCATGATCGTGGCCAGGTCGTCCTGGTTGGCCAACATCAGATCGTGCCAGCGGCGCAGCAGCGCGGCACGGTCCTTGGCGGTGCGGGCCGCCCAGGCCGGCATGGCCGCCGCGGCCGCCTCGATGGCGCGGCGGGTTTCGGCTGCCCCCATGTCCGGCACGGCGCCGATCTTCTGCCCGGTTGCGGGATTGATCACATCGTGAGTCGCACCGCTGGCGGCTGCGGTCCACGCGCCGTTCAGCCAGGCCTGGTGGCGCAGCAGACTCGGGTCTTTCAATTGCATGATCGCCTCATTCGGATTCGGGAGCGCGGGTGCGCCAACGGATGGATCGGGTCTCGCGTGGCGGGCTTCAAGCCGCTCAAGGGCCGGAAGCCGGGGCCTGGCCGGATGCGCGCAGGTAGCGTTCGAGAAACTGCAGCGTGCGGCTGCGCGCCAGGGCCGCGGCTTCGGCATTGAAGCTCGGGCGTTGGTCGCAGTTGAAGCCGTGGCCGGCCGCGTACTCGTGGAAGATTCCCTGCGGATGCGCCGCGCGCAGCTGCTCGACATCGCTCATGGGAATGCTGTGGTCCTCCACGCCGAAGTGGTACAGGACCGGACAGCGCGGCTTGCGGTCGATGAAGCTTGCTGCCCTGCCGTAATAGACGACGGCACAGGCGATCGGCAGTTCGCTCGCGGCCACGTACGACATGGCTCCGCCCCAGCAGTAACCCACCGTGCCCACGCGGCCGGAATTCTTCACGACCGCCACCGCCGCGCTCAGGTCCCTGAGCGTGTTTTCCAGCTTGAGCTGCTGCATGTAGCCGCGGCCCTCGTCGATCTCCTGCGGTGCATAGCCGAGCTGGATTCCGCGGCGGATGCGATCGAACATCGACGGCGCGATCGCCGTGTAGCCCTCGGCCGCGAAACCGTCAGTGACGGCCCTAATATGTGAATTGACGCCGAAGATCTCCTGGATCACGACCACGGCGCCGCGGGCCTTGCCGGCGGGAGCGGCCAGATACGCCTGAAATTCGTGGCCGTCGCGGGCCATTATCGTGGTCAGTTCGCCCATTGCAGCGGGTCCGGTCGGGTGGGGGAAGGCGGGCGAGAATACCGCCCCGGCCGCCCCCGGGAAAGCGCTGGCCCCGGCCGCCCGTCGGCATTGAAAAGCCCGCTGCGTGGCTTCGCCCAACCGGCCATGGCATCCTGACGCGCCGGCCCCGACACCCGGCCGCGCAGCGGGTGACCCCGCCGCGCAGCGGGTGCCCCGGCGCTTGGCGGTATGCCGCGGGGAGGCGAGTGCAGCGCGGCGCCCGATGGCGCGGCGGGCGGCGCGATCAGGACAACAAGCGGAGGGGTTATGCTCGTCGGGTCAGCAGTAAGGCGGGTCGCCATCGTGGGCGGCGTGCGGATTCCGTTTGCCCGGGCACACACCGCGTACGCCCAGGTGGGCAATGAAGACATGCTGACCGCCGCGTTCCGCGCGGTCGTGGAGCGCTTCAAGCTGGCTGGCGTGCGTCTGGGGGATGCCGCGGCCGGTGCCGTCATCAAGCACACCAAGGATTACAACCTGACACGCGAATGCGTGTTGTCGGCCGGCCTGGATCCCCAGACCCCCGGCGTGGATCTGCAGCGCGCCTGCGGCACCAGCCTGGAAGCGGCCATCGTCATCGGCAACAAGATCGCGCTCGGCCAGATCGATGCCGGGCTCGCCGGCGGCGTCGATTCGATCAGCGATGCGCCCATCGTGTATCCGCGCTCCTATCAGCAACTGTTGCTGCGCAGCTATCGCGGCCGCTCCGCGTGGCAGCGCCTCAAGCCGTTCTTCGGCCTGCGTCCGCGTCATTTCAGGCCCGTGTTGCCCGCGGTGGTCGAGCCGCGCACCGGCCTGTCGATGGGCGAGAGCACCGAGCTGATGGCCAAGCGCTGGAACATCACGCGTGAGGATGAGGATCTGCTCGCCTACGAGAGCCACATGAAGGCGGCCACCGCATGGCGGGAAGGCTTCTACGACGATCTCGTGGTCGAGTACAAGGGACTCAAGACCGACAACAACATCCGCGCGGACACGTCGCTGGAGAAGTTGGCGAAACTGCGTCCCGTCTACGATCCGAAGGGCGGCACGCTCACCGCCGGCAACAGCACGCCGCTCACCGATGGCGCCAGCGCGGTGCTGCTCGCCAGTGAGGAATGGGCAGCCAAACGCAATCTGCCGGTCCTGGCCTGGCTGCGCTTCGGCAAGGCATGGGCGGTGGACTTCGCCAGTGGCAACGAGGGTCTGCTGATGGCGCCAGCGTATGCCGTGCCCGCGATGCTCAAGGACGCCGGCCTGACATTGCAGGACTTCGATTACTACGAACTCCACGAGGCGTTCGCCGCGCAGGTGCTGTGCACCCTGAAGGCCTGGGAATCACCCGAGTACTGCCGCGACGTGCTGGGCCTGCCAGCCGCCCTGGGCAGCATCGACCGCTCCAGGCTGAACGTGAAAGGCGGCAGCATCGCGGTCGGGCATCCGTTCGCGGCCACCGGCACGCGCATCGTCAGCTCCCTGGCGAAGATCCTGGCCCATGACCCGAAGGCGCGGCGGGGCCTGATTTCGGCCTGCACGGCCGGGGGCATGGGGGTCACCGCAATCCTGGAGCGGTGAAGGGACGGCGTCGCGCACCCGCGCGTATCACAGTGACACGGGCCGTGACTATGATAGGCAATGGAGGGGGACGTCCCTGAAGAGACCGTCGTACTGCGCTCGGACCTGAGCGTGGTATTGGCTGCATTGCCCCTGTTCAACGGTCTCGACAACAGCATCCTGCGGGAGATAGCCCAGGCCGCCGAATGGCTGTCACTGCCGGGTGGCGCCACGCTGTTCACGGCGGGCGAGCCCTCCGATGCCCTGTATGTCGTGCTCAGCGGATGCCTGGGGGCCTTTTCGGCCGACGCACGCGAGCGCCGGCGTTTCATGGGCCGGATTCCCTCCGGCGGCACGGTCGGTGAGATGGGCCTTATCTCGGGACGACCCCGTTCGGCGCACATCGCGGCGCTGCGAGATTCAGAATTGCTGCGGATTTCGGCTGACAGCTTCAACCGCATCTTCGGCCGACATCCCGAAGCCATGCTGCGCATCGCGCGCCTCACCGTGGACCGGCTGGAGGAATCCCAGTCGCGGGCGCGTGGGCCGCGCCAGGGAGCGCGCACCTTCACATTGCTGCCGCAGAGCCTGGAAGTGGACGTCGCTGGTTTCGCCAGCGAGTTCGTCAAGTCACTGAGTCGATTCGGTCGGACCGAACTCGTCTGGAGCGTGCGCGCCGAATCGCACACCAGCCACTGGTTCCACAAGATCGAAAGTGCCAACGACTACGTCGTGTATGTGGGCGATACGAGTCCGGGACGCTGGAGCAACCTGTGCGTGCGTCAGGCGGATGCGCTGTTGCTGCTCGCGAGTGCGGAAAGTCCCGCCGGAAGGTGGCCGGCGCTGTCCGGATCGAGGGACGCCAGCATGGCGCCGCAGCGGGCCGAACTCATTCTGCTGCACGACGGGAAGATTGCGCGCGGCGCCGCGGCACGTTGGCTCGCTGACCTGCCGGGCGTGCCACATCATCACGTCACGGGGCCGGAGGATGTTGCACGACTCGCCCGGATGCTGACAGGGCGAGGAGTGGGATTAGTGCTGTCGGGTGGAGGAGCGCGTGGATTCGCGCACATCGGCATCGTCAGAGCCCTGCGCGAGGCGGGCGTTCCCATCGATCTCGTCGGCGGAACGAGCATGGGCGGCATCCTCGGTGCTGGCGTCGCCCAGTGCTGGAGTGTCGAGGAGCTGACCTACCGCTTCCGGCGCGCGTTCGTCGAGGCCAAACCGTTGCGCGACTACACCCTGCCGTTCGTGTCGCTCGTTTCAGGCCGCAAGGTGAGCCGGCTGCTGCGCAGGGACTGTGGCGATGTGACCATCGAGGACCTGCCCCTCACATTCTTCTGTGTCTCCTCCAACCTGACCACCGGCCATTCCGAAGTCCACCGGCGCGGCGAGCTGTGGTTGTGGCTGCGCGCCTCGGTCGCCATCCCCGGTGTGTTGCCGCCTGTCGTCTACAAAGGCGAAGTGCTGGTGGACGGCGGCACGATGAACAACCTGCCGGTGGATGCGATGCGCGAGCTCGGACGCGGGCCGATAATCGGTTGCGACGTGGGCGCCGATCGCGCGTTCACCACCGACAGCGACGAAGTGGACGTACCGCTGCCCTGGCAGCTCATGAGCTGGCTGCGGGTGCGCCGGCACCGCCCCAACATATTCCAGATCCTGTGGCGCGCCGGCATGGTGAACAGCAGTGCCGTGACCGTGGCCCACCGCGAGAAGACCGACCTGCTGCTGCAGCCGCCCCTGGAACAGATCGACATGCTCAACTGGTCGGCGTTCGAACGGGCCATCGCGGCCGGGTACGATTACGCCGTGCGGCGCCTGGAAACGCTGGCCGAGGACTCCCCGCTGCGCCGGAGCATCGCCGGCACATGATGGCCACCGCAACCGAGCGCTGACGTGTCAATACCCCGGAATATCCACTTCCCGCGGCCCGGCGCGGCGGTAACATCCCGGTTACAGGTAGCCGAACCATGAGCCGACCCGGAATCGACCGAGTCTTCGAGCGACGGCTGTCGGCCCTCGTGAACGGCGGCCAGCCGCAGCTGCTGCAGGGCGGCCGCAAGGGCGTCGAGAAGGAGTCGCTGCGCGTCCGCCCGGACGGCAGCCTGGCCACCACACCCCATCCACGGGTGCTGGGGTCCGCGCTGACCAACGTCCACATCACCACCGACTATTCCGAATCGCTCATCGAACTGGTGACGCCGGCTTTCACGGCCAGCTGGGAGCTCCTGCAGTACCTGCTCGACCTGCACCAGTTCGTCTACCGGCACCTGGGCGATGAGCTGCTGTGGGCCACCAGCATGCCCGGGGCCATCGAGCGCGATGAGGACATCCCCATCGCCGAGTTCGGTGCCTCGCACATCGGCCTGATGAAGACCGTCTACCGGCGCGGCCTGGGCCTGCGCTACGGGCGCATGATGCAGGCCATCTCGGGCGTGCATTTCAACTATTCGTTCCCGCTGCCGTTCTGGGAGATGTACGCCGACATCCGCGAGTCGCGCGAGCGGGGCACCGATTTCATCTCCGCCAGCTACTTCGACCTGTTGCGCAACTACCGGCGCATCGGCTGGATCGTGCTGTACCTGTTCGGTGTGTCCCCCGTCGTGTGCAAATCCTTCCTGAAGGGTCGCGACGCGGGCCTGACCGAACTCACGAAGGGCACGGCCTACGAGCCTTATGCGACCAGCTTGCGAATGAGCGACGTCGGTTACCGCAATCGCAACCAGTCGGGCCTGAATGTTTCTGTCAACAGTCTCGATGAGTATGTCCGGGACCTGACGCGTGCCATCACGACAGTGCACGAGCCGTACGCGAAGCTGGGCGTCCGCGACGCCAACGGGGAGTATCAGCAGCTCAACACCAACATCCTGCAGATCGAGAACGAGTACTACAGCTTCATCCGACCCAAGCGGGTCGCGCGCTCCGGCGAGCGGCCTACCAAGGCACTGCAGCGCGCTGGCGTCGAATATGTCGAGGTGCGTGCTCTGGATGTCAGCGCGTTCGATCCCGTGGGCGTGAACCAGAACAAGCTCAGGTTCCTCGAGGCGTTCCTCGCTCTGTGCCTCATGAAGGCGAGCCCGCCCATCGATGCCGCGGAGCAGGATGCACTCGATCAGAATCATCTGACGGTGGCGCGCCGCGGACGCGAGCCGGGTCTGATGCTGTGGCGCGATGGGCGCATGGTGCCCATGCAGGCCTGGGCGCAGGAGCTTCTCGATTCCATGACGGGGATCTGCGAAGTGCTCGATCGCGGCGATTCCACGCGGCCCTATTCGCAGGCGCTCGCCGTCCAGGCAGCGAAGCTGGCGGACGTGTCGCTCACCCCGTCCGCCCGCCTGCTCGCCGAACTGCGCGAGACCGGCGAATCGTTCTTCGGTCTCGCCCTGCGCATGTCGCGCCAGCACAGGGCGTATTTCCTCGACCTGTATCCGCCCAACGGGGAGCGCCTGGCCGAGTTCGCCGCCCAGGCGCAGGAATCCCTGGCGCGCCAGGCCTCGATCGAGGCCTCCGACAAGGGCACCTTCGAGGAGTACCTGGCCCGCTACTTCGCCAACTGAAAGCGCGGCGCCGCCGCTTGCGCGGCCGGCCCGCAGCCCCGATCCTTCGCAACATGAACGCACTTTCCATCCGCAATCTCACCAAGACCTACAAGAACGGCGTGCAGGCCCTCAGGGGCGTGGACCTCGAAGTCGAGCAGGGCGATTTCTTCGCGCTGCTCGGCCCGAACGGCGCCGGCAAGACCACCCTGATCGGCATCGTCACTTCGCTGGTCAACAAGAGCGGCGGCCAGGCAAGCGTCTTCGGCCATGATATCGACCGTGATCTGGAGGCCGCCAAGGCCTGCATCGGCGTCGTCCCGCAGGAGATCAACTTCAACATGTTCGAGACGCCGTTCACCATCGTGGTGAACCAGGCCGGGTTCTACGGCATCCCCCGGCCGGTGGCGCGGCAGCGCGCCGAGCGCTACCTGAAGCAGCTGCAGCTGTGGGACAAGCGCGACAAGATGTCGCGCGGACTGTCTGGAGGCATGAAGCGCCGCCTGATGATCGCGCGGGCACTGATGCACGAACCGCGACTGCTGATCCTGGACGAACCGACGGCCGGCGTGGACATCGAGATCCGCCGCTCCATGTGGGATTTCCTGCGCGAGATCAATGACAGTGGCACGACCATCATCCTGACCACGCACTACCTGGAAGAGGCTGAGACGCTCTGCCGCAACATCGCCATCATCGACGGCGGGCGGATCGCCGAGCGCGACCGCATGAGCAGTCTGCTTCGTCGGCTCAACACCGAGGTGTTCGTCTTCAACCTGCGCGACGCACTGACGCAGGCCCCGCAACTGGATGGCTATGAGACGACACTGGTGGACGGCCACACGCTCGAAGTGGAGATCACCCGCGAGCAGAACCTCAACGGGCTGTTTGCGCGCCTGTCGGCTGCCGGCATCGAAGTGCTCAGCATGCGCAACAAGGTGAACCGGCTCGAAGAGATCTTCATGCGCCTGGTCGAGAAGGGCGCCGGCGCGCCCGCGGCGCAGGCGGTCGCGGCGGCCCCGGCGGCCCCGGCGACCCCGGCGACCCCGGCGACCCAGGCGACCCCGGCGACCCCGGCGACCCCGGCGACCCAGGCGGGGCGATCGTGATGGATACCGTGGTCAACAATGCCGACACCGCAGTGCGCCTCAACGTGGTGCGCTGGATCGGCTTCAAGACGATCGTCATCCGCGAGTACGGCCGCATCATCCGCATCTGGGGCCAGACCATCGTGCCCTCGGCCGTCACCGCGACGCTGTACTTCGTGATATTCGGCAGCCTGATCGGGCGGCGTGTCGGGCCCATGGGCGGCTTCGACTACATGCAGTACATCGCGCCGGGGCTGATCATGATGGCCGTGATCACCAACTCCTACGCCAACGTGGTGTCCTCCTTCTTCGGCGCCAAATTCGGCAAACACCTGGAGGAGATGCTGGTGTCGCCGCTGCCCAGCTGGATCATCGTCGCCGGCTATGCGACCGGGGGCCTCGTGCGCGGCATGCTGGTGGGAAGCGCGGTCACGGCGGTCTCGCTGGTGTTCACGCATCTGCACGTGCACCACATCCTGATCATCCTGACGGCCGTCGTGCTCACGTCCCTGACATTCGCGCTCGGCGGATTCCTCAATGCGCTGTTCGCGAAGAATTTCGACCAGGTCAATTTCGTCCCCGCGTTCATCCTGACGCCGCTGACGTACTTCGGGGGAGTGTTCTACTCCGTCAGCCTGTTGCCCGACTGGGCACTTCGGCTGTCCTACATCAATCCCATCCTCTACATGGTGAACGGGTTCCGCTACGGATTCCTTGGGGTCTCCGACGTGCATATCGGCATCGCGTTCGCGCTCATGGCGGGCGCGGCGGTAGTCCTGTTCACCGTGAATGTCATCCTGATGAACCGCGGCGTCGGAACGCGGGAGTAGCGACTTGGCCGAGAAAATCAGCGTGGCGCTGGTTACGGCGCGGGCGGCGCGCGGCCTGGATGAAGACGAGGCGCCGCTGAAGCGAGCCTTCGAGGTCGCCGGCTGCGAGGCGCACCCGGTGGAATGGGACGATCCGAATGTGGACTGGGCGTCGTTCCGCCTGGTGCTGCTGCGCTCCGCCTGGGATTACGCCGAGCGCATCCGGGAATTCCTCGCCTGGGTGGAGCGCGCCTCTGCCGTGACGAACGTACTCAACCCGCTGCCGCTGGTGCGCTGGAATACCGACAAACACTACATCGCGAAGCTGGCGCGGGCCGGAATCTCGACAGTTCCCAGTACGTTCGTCGAGCCTGGCGAGGATGCTGCCGCGGCCCTGAAACAGGTACTGCAAAAGCACGCCAACGCCGAGCTGGTCGTGAAACCTGCGGTGGGTGCGGGCTCTCGGGACGCCCAGCGCCACAAGCGCGAGGAATTCGACGCGGCGGTCGCGCACATTCAGCGACTGCTGTCAGCAGGCCGCAGCGCTCTCATACAGCCCTACCTGGAACGCGTCGACGTGGATGGCGAGACCGCGCTGATGTTCTTCGAGGGACGCTTCAGTCACGCGGTCCGCAAGGGTCCGCTGCTGCCCCCAGGAGGCACCGCCACGACGGGACTGTTTGCCGCGGAAACCATCGATCCGCGCCAGCCGGGTGCCGATGAACTGCAACTCGCGCAGCGGATCATCGGAGAGATTCCTTTCGGGCCCCCGCTGTACGCGCGCATCGACCTCATTCGCGGGGATCGCGGCGAACCCTGTCTGCTCGAGCTGGAACTCACCGAGCCGTCCCTGTTCTTCAATCATGCGCCTGGCTCGGCGGACCGTTATGCCGCCGCCGTGCTGCGCTGGTACGGGCAGCGCCCCGGCTGATTCAGTCGGAGCCTTCGCGCGACCGGCCCCTTCACGCGACTGGCCCCTTCACGCGACCGGGCGCCTTCGCGCGGGCGATGATCCGAGGTCGGCAGGCGCCGGCGTCTGATTTACTTCTGCGTCCAGCGTCCGCTGGCGTCCTGGTAGTACCAGCCTGGCTGCGCACCGCGCTCCACCCAGCGGCGCGCGAACGTGCGCCGGATGTCAGCTTCCCATTCCGGATGGCCATTGGCCTTGGCGATCTCCGCATACAGCGTGCTGCGATCGCGGTTGTCCTCCGCCACCAGCCTTGTCACCACGGCGCGCTCGGCGAGCGGGACGGCGTTTGGATCGCGCACGGCGACCTGACCGTCAGCAGTCAGGCCGATGGCGCCGGAATCGAAGTACTTCTTCAGGCCTCCGAATCGCTGCTGCATGGAAGCCGTGACGGCGCGGATCTGCGGGCCCGAGACATCCAGGTTGGGACTCGCCTGGGCCTGCGCCGCGGGCACCAGCAGGTCGAGCAGGCCGCCGGCCGCGGCCAGCAGCACGGACGGATGTTCCGGCTGGCGCCGCGAGTTGGGAGGCGTGCCGGCCGGATTGGCGGGCTTCGCATCCTGCGGCGTCCCCGCCGGCTGGCTCGTCACCGTGTCGATGATCCGGTCGGCCGCCTGTTCGGCCGCGGCGGCCGGGAAGTACACGTTGACCGTGACACAGGCGGCCAGCAGGACCACCAGGGCGAGCTTCAAGGATACGAGCCGCATGAGGTTGCCTCTCGGGGGATGGTTCATGTGGGTACGACGTTAGCGGATGATCACATTCTGTGTATGCATGCCCGCGGCGATTTGCGCAACCAGCTGTGGCCAGTCCACGCGCCCGGCGTTGCCAATGATGTCGATGCGCGGCAGACCGCGCCCCTTGACCAGATAGTAGCCGCTGCCCGTGGGCTCGATACCGCTCATCAGGCACACCTCATCGCGCAGCTCGCAGCGCATGCCGATCTGGTCGTAGCGGAAGGTCTTGAAGAAGCGCAGCACACCTGACTGCAACGCAGCCGCCACGCCACCGCCCCCGCCGCCAATACCGGAGATGCTGGTCACCGCTTTCTGGCTGATCAGGTGAGTCGAACGGTCCCCGGGCGAGGTGTACAGGCGCGCATCGAAGGCCACCGGCGACCAGTTGAACAGCTCCAGGCCCCTGATGTCCGCATCCAGCCTGCCGGTGATCGAGCCGATGGAAAACGTATGGGTCAGGAGGTCGAGATCCAGTCCGCGAGCGGTCACATCGGCCTGCAGACGTGGCCAGGGACCGAACGGATCACTCAGCGTCAACCGGCTCCCCACGATGCTGCCATCGAACACACTTGCGCTCAGGTCGCCGCCGAAGGCCAGCACCCGGTCCCGATAGGTGACCCCGGGAATCCGGCCGGCAAGCTGGCCGGACAGCGTCGGCCAGCCGAACGCCGCCGAGAGCAGCGGCATGCTGATCGGTTCCAGATGCGCATCGAAGTCCAGCTCGGTGTCCGGGGCACCCAGGTGCCGCACCGCGAGCGTATGCACGATCAGGGCGCCATCGAAGATGGGCAGGCGTGTATCGCCCAGCAGGGTGACGTTGCTGCCACCCGTGACAAACCTCAGGCGCACGGCGCCTCCCCGAAGCCCATACACACGACTGCCGCTCCAGCTCAGCTCGGACGGGTCGGTGTGGGCCGGATCGGCCGCCCAGTGAATCTGGCCGGACAGCTGACTCAGAGAGAAACGCGTGCCGGGATCGGCGAGAGCCACATTATCCAGGCGGACATCGAGCCGCTGCAGCTGGTCGTTCGCGATGTCCACAGTGCCGCTGGCGCTGCCCATGGCATCGAGGGCGCCGAAGTCCGTGGCCGCCAGAGTAAGCTGGGCGAAACTCCGGTACGCCGATGGGAATTGTATGCGTTGTACGTCGGCATGCACCTGAGACAGCGAGATCGACTCGCCCAGCGTCACTCGCGCCGCACCGTGGGCCTGCAGCAGATCACGCTGTTCGATCTGCGTCTGAGACAGAACCAGCGTCGCAGGCTTGCCCGCCTGGTTGACACGGAGCTGCGCGTGCGTGCGCAGCTCCAGCGGGTTGGCACCGAAATCCAGCAACACGGGACCGGCGAGAGTCTGTCCCGCCGTGCCACGCAGCCGGATGTCCGAATCGAGGACGCCACGCGCACGGCTCACCCTGCCGGACAACGCGCCTGCCAGAGTCTGTCCGGCGATCGTGCCGGCTTCGTTGGAGAAATTCAGGTCGCTGGTCTGCGCGGCGAACGTCGCCTGCAACGAATCGGGCTTGACCTGCGATGAGCCACTCAGTGTCACATGTCCGGTAAGCGATGGGACTGCCGGCACCGGCACCCAGGCCGATGCGAGCTTCAGGAGTGCCGGAATATCCATGGAGCCCGTCTCGACACTGACCGACGAAGCAGTGCCCGTGGTTTGGACGCCGAAGCGGACGTTCCCTCCCGCCACCAGCAGTCCCGAACCGGTCACGGATGCAGATTCATCGGTGGAGTTGTAGGCGCCCGCAAGAGTCAGATTGAGTCCTCCGGTGGGGCCTCCCCTCGCCGTCAGAGTTCCACTGCCGCAGCCGATCGCAGGCAGTGTGACGGCGAAGGCGCCGCAGTTGAGCACCACGGATGAATAGCTGACAGGAACCAGCTTGCCTCTCGATGTGGCGGGCACGGTGAAATACAGCCGCCCAACCTGCACGCGGGCACCGACGGAACTGCTCTGTCCCAGCTCCAGCACGGCCGAGGTACCGGAGGCGCGCACGCGCGGTGCCACCAGCTCGCCGACCTCGAGGACGATCCGATCCACTGCCGCGGCGATACCGCTGCTACCGCAAAGCAGCAATGCAAAGGGGACCCTATACCCGGCTCCGCGCACCCTTTCCGGCCTCCGTCGCGTTGTGTGGAAGTGCCGCCCCAAGGATTGACCCGTACCAGTGTACCGAGCCCGCCTGAACCCACCCTGGCGGGGCCTCCGTTGCCTGTGGATTCACGGCTTGCGGCCGATTTTGTGAGACAGAACACACAAAACCGGGCCCAAGTGCCTGTGGCAAAGAAACTTTCACACTTCCGTCACGGGGCTGACGCGCTCGGGATCAAAGCTGTAGCGGCACAAAGCCTGCGGCAGTCGCACCGCCGTGGCTGGAAGAGCGACATGAAGGCGAGCGGACTGATGGCGTTCATGGCCCGTATCGACGCGGTCGAGTACGGCATCTGCCGTACCCTCAACCGCGGCGCCGCGCTGCCTTTGCCGCGGCGGGTCTTCCAGATCGCCAGTCGTCTCGGTGACGGCATCATCTGGTACTGCCTGATCCTCGCCCTCCCGCTGCTGTACGGCCCGGTCGCCGTGAAGCCGGCCGTGGTCATGGCGGTGACCGGATTGCTGGGTGTCCTGCTCTACAAACTCCTGAAGCGGGTCTTCGTGCGGGAGCGCCCGTTCATCACACACTCGTCCATTTCGCTGGCCGCCGCCCCTCTGGACCGCTACAGCTTCCCGTCGGGGCATACACTGCATGCCGTCTCGTTCACCTGGCAGGTGTGCGCGCACTTCCCCGAACTCAGCTGGGTGCTCTTGCCGCTCACGGCGCTGATCGCCGGCTCGCGCGTCGTGCTGGGCCTTCACTACCCGACCGACGTTCTCGTCGGCGCGGTGATCGGCGGATCGCTGGCGGAACTGGGGCTGTCACTGGCATAAAGCCCTAGTGCGAGTTCTCTTCGTCTCAGACGTCTATTTCCCGCGGGTCAACGGCGTCTCCACTTCGATCCGGACCTTCCGTCAGGATCTGGCCAATTGCGGTGTCGAGACACAGCTGGTGGCGCCTGCTTACGGCTCGTCCGCGGACGATGATCCCGGCGTCATCCGCGTAGCTTCCAGCGGTATTCCCCGCGATCCCGAGGATCGCCGCATGCGCTGGGGCGCGCTGAATCGAGCGCTGGCCGCGATTCCCGCCGGACACGTGGATGTCGTGCATATCCACACACCGTTCATAGCGCATTACGCGGGAGCCCGGTTCGCGCGCAACTCGGGTATTCCCAGCGTCGCGACCTACCACACCTTCTTCGAGGAATATCTGCACCACTACGTGCCGGTGATGCCGAGACGCATCGGTCGTTTCCTCGCGCGTAGTTTCACGCGCTCGCAGTGTGATGATGTAAAGGCGCTGATCGCTCCATCGGACCCCATGCGTGAAGTACTGCTTCAGTACGGCGTATCCACACCCATCCACGTGCTGCCGACCGGACTGCCGTCGGACCGGTTCGGTGCCGGCGATGCGGCACGGTTCCGCACACAGTCGGGACTGCCGGCCGATCGGCCGCTGGTGACTTACATCGGGCGCGTTGCGCACGAGAAAAATATCGATTTCCTCGTCAAAGTCTTTGTCGAAGTGCGCAAGGCCGTCCCCAACGCCATGCTGGTCATCGCGGGCGAGGGGCCGGCTCGCGAGTCACTGCGGCACCTGGTAGCACGGCTCGGGTTGGAGAACGACGTCCACTTCGCCGGTTATCTGGACCGCAACACGGCTCTGCTCGACTGCTACGCGGCCGCGGATGTGTTCGTGTTCGCCTCGCGGACCGAGACCCAGGGTCTCGTGCTGCTCGAGGCCATGGCGCAGGGGGCGCCCATCGTGTCGACGGCCGAACTCGGTACCCGCTCAATCCTCAAGGCAGGCGCGGGCGCACTGGTGGTGCCCGAGGAATTGAACGCTTTCGCAGCAGCGACCGTACGCGTACTCCAGGACACCAGTCTGCGTCAGGAGCTGTCCGGACGAGGGCGCGTCTATGCACGTACCTGGTCGTCAGCGGCGATGGCCCGCAGGCTTGCCGACCTGTACGGGTCACTGAAACTCGCCCCCGGAGCCGCGCGCGCCGTCGCCTGAGGCTGTTCGCGACGTAAGATCGTCGCACCAGCGCGACAGCGCTGGACCCCCGAACGTTCTGCGTTACACTTTCCTCCACTGATGTTCCAGGATGTTGGAGCAGGCATGGGGGCCAAGCGCGCGCTGATCGTCGACGACTCCAAGTCGGCGCGCCTGTTTCTGGCGCGAATCCTCGAGAAATACGAGATCGACGTCGACAACGCCGAGACCGCCGAGGCCGCCATCGAGTACCTGGCCGGGCACCGCCCCGACGTGATCTTCATGGATCATCTGATGCCGGGCATGGACGGTTTCCAGGCCGTGCAGGCCATCAAGAACAACCCGTTGACCGCGACCATCCCCATCATGATGTACACCTCCCAGGAGGGAGAGCTGTATCTGGGACAGGCCCGGGCGCTTGGTGCGGTGGGCGTGCTGCCGAAGCAGATCAAGCCCACGGATGTCTCGAAGGTGCTGTACCAGCTGCACCTGTTGGTGGACCGCCGCAGCCCGCATCAGACCAGTTTCCGGCCCTTGAACCTGACCGGCGGTTCCGGCGAGGAGCACGCGGCCGCCAACGAGTCCGGCCTGCAGCCCAAGCTCCTCACCGAGACCAATCTGCGCGAGCAGTTCGCGGAACTGCGCCGTGCCCTGGTGGCCGGCATCGATACGCAGACCGAGCGCATCACCTCCGAGATCAGGGCGTTGTTGCTCGAGGCGCTGCCTCCCCCTCCCCCCGAAGGCCTGTCACCGGCCCCGCCGTCGCGTCCGGCCCCGCAGTGGAGTTGGATCGTTGCGGCTGTGGCGCTCACGATCGCGCTGGCGACCACGGCCCTGTGGTGGCAGCAACTCAACCAGCTGCACGCGCTGGGTGCTGAGGTGGCGCAGCTCCGCCATGACATAACGGATCGACTCGCCGCGAAGGCGGCCAGTGTCGCTGGGGTCTCCGACGGGACCGCGACTGGAAAGGGCCAGGATGGTGTGACGACACCTCCGGCGGAAGCTTCCGCGCGCGCCCTGCCAACGGATGCGCGGCCTCTGGTCATCCCCGTGCCGTACGGCGGTGAAGCACTGAGCGGCCCTCGCCTGGAAATCATCCGTCAGCTGCTGGACCGACTCGTCAAGGAGAGCCGCAGTGGGGTTCTCGACATCAAATCCTTCGCCGGCCGCTTCTGTCTGGTCGGCAACGCCAGCGACGGCTTCTCGTTGGCACCGGATGAAACGCCGTTTTCCAAGTGCGATGTCGTCGGCAATCCGCCCGACGACGCACTGTCAACCGCACAGCGCATTCCGCTGTCGTTCGCCAATCTCGTGGGTGGTATCCGCAATGCCTCGCGCGGCACTGTGGATGTGCAGACGTCGGTGGGTGACGCCACGGTCACCGCGGTCCCCTATCCGCAGGTGACGCCTGAGCTGGGCGCAGCCGAATGGAACAAGGCGGCCGCCACCAACAACCGGATCGAAATCCGGCTGCACTGAGTCGCTCCGACCCGAGTTTGCCCGTGCTGCCCACTATCGACGAGGGTTTCCGTCCGCCCCGCTGGCTGCGCAATCGGCACATCCAGTCGATGCTGGCGAGCAAGGGTCGCCTCACCTCCATCGAGCGGCGCGCCATCGGGGTGACTGCCGCTCAACGCGAGATCCTGCTGGATTGCGGCGACGGCGTGCGGCTGCAATGTTTCAGGTCGACGCCCCCGGAGTGCAACGGCCGGCCCGCGATCGTGCTCCACGGCTGGGAAGGAAGCGCGGAGTCGCAGTACATCCTGTCGCTGGCGCAGCAGCTGTTCGAGCGCGGCTTCGACGTCGTGCGGCTCAACCTGCGTGATCACGGCGAGACGCATCATCTCAATCGCGACTTGTTCCATTCGTGCCGCCTGTCCGATGTACTCGGCGCGCTGCGCGCCTTGCAGGAGTTATTCCCCGGTAAACCGCTCTCGCTGGCCGGTTTCTCACTCGGCGGTAATTTCCTCGTGCGCGCCGCCGCGGAGGCCGCCAATGCAAACCTCAATCTGGCGCGCGTCGTGGCGATCTCGCCGGTACTCGAGCCCAGCGAGACGCTCCTGGCCCTGGAACATTCATTTCCCGGCTATCAGCTGTATTTCGTGCGCAAGTGGATGCGCTCGCTGCTGAAGAAGCAGGCCCACTGGCCAGCCGTGTACGACTTCGCCGAGATCGGCAGGATGGCCAGCCTGCGCCGCATGACGGCCGAGCTGGTGCGGCACTTCACAGAGTTTCCCAGCATCGAGGCCTACCTGAATGGCTACTCCATCACCGGTGGACGGCTCGAGCGCCTCGAGGTCCCGACGCGAATCATCGCCTCGCTGGATGACCCGATCATTCCGTCGCGCAGCCTTGAGAGACTGGCGCGCTCCCCGGCGCTGCGTTTCACGCTGACGCACCACGGCGGCCACTGCGGCTTCCTCGAGCGACTCTCGGGGCCGAGTTGGGTGGAGAAGCGGATCGTCGAAGAGTTCGCGCTGCCGGGTTAGCCAGTGGACCGAACGGCGTGCGCTCGCATCGCTTCGCCGAGCGTGCGCACCTGCGCTGTCACCACGAAGTCCGCGCCCCGACTGGCCAGGTCGAGCGCGGTATCCAGCTCGGAGACTCCCGTGACGGCCCATCGCCAGGGACCTCGCCACAGAGCCCCGGTGGCGGACAGAGTCGTGCGTCCGCAGAACAGATATTCCGGCTGGAAGGCCTCGAATTTCAGGCGCGAGTGGGTGTCGTACGCGGACAGCATCCAGCCGATCGGGTAATTGACACGAGTGCGCGCCGTGTGGATCGTCGCCAGGTCCCTGGAAACCAACACGCAGCGCGATCGGAAGCGATGCAACGCGCGGGCCACCTCCACGATCAGCTTCTCGTGACCGAATCGTGCCACCGCGGCGCGCCCGAGTTCGACAAACAGCGTGATCTCGGGGTGACCATCCAGCAGCTCGAGCGTCGCGCCCAGCAACGGAATCCGCGTGTCACGGAAGCGCTCGCCGAACAGATCGGACCGGCCCACGTCCAGTGCCGCAAGTTGTGCCGCGGACATCTCCGTGTTCCCACCGGCGCGCGCCAGCGACTGCTCGTTACAGACTACCGGCACGCCGTCGCTGCAGAGGTGCACGTCGAGGTGAATGAAACGCACACCCAGCGCGAGGGCCGAGCGCAAAGCGGGCAGGGTATTCTCGGGGAACTCCGCGGAGTTGCCCCGGTGTCCGACGAGATGTAACAGCCTCATGGCCGTCCCTGACCTCAGGTGCCGCTGCGTTTCTCCTCGAAACGCAGTATGGGCTCGCTGCCGGTCACCGTCACTTCGCCGTCGACGACCGCGCCCTTGGCGATCGCGATGGTGCGCGCCACGATGTCGGCTCGAATGACCGCCGAGGCGCCGATCTCGAGCTTCTCCTCGATGACCAGCTTGCCGGAAATGCGGCCAGCGATGACGGCGGCCTTGGCGTGGATCTCGCCATCCCACTCGGAGCGCGCCGCCATGCTGAGCGCACCGCCGACACGGCCATCACCGCGGATGGCGCCGCAGACCACCAGGGGCCCGGCCGTTTCCAGATCCCCCGTGAGCCGCGATCCGGCGGCCACGAAGGTCGGCGAACTTCCGAGCTGGTCGATCAGTCTGCGCTTCGGAACGTCACTCATGTCGGCTCCCGTGGAGTGCGCCGCCGCGTTGGGGGCCGCGCCGGTAGAATATCCGGCACCGGCCAGGTGAAGAGGCTGACAATGATCACAATCCGGGCAGGAAAAGGCGTGCTGGCAGTCGGGCTGCTGCTGCTGGGCGCCTGCAGCCGCGAGCAGCAGGACTGGCGCTCTGCCGAGGCAGCCGATTCCGTCGAGGCCTACGGTGACTTCATTCAGCGACATCCTGACAGCGAGCTGGTGACCCAGGCGCGCGCCCGCGTCGTGCAGCTCGGCGAGGACCGCGACTGGCAAGAGGCGGGCAGCACGGACACTTCGCAGGCATACAGGCAGTTCCTGGCGCAGCATCCCAACGGCAAATGGGCGCAGGAAGCGCGCATCCGCATCGAGAATTTCGCGCTGGGCACGCAGCCCTCCGACGGCTCCACGGGCACAGCGGTCGTGCCGGTGCCTCCCGCAGCGGCTGCGGCAGCAGCCCCTGCCGCGGCAGCGCCAGCGGTTCCCCCGGCAATGACCAGCGCCGCGCCCGCCCAGCCAATGCCCGCAGCGACATCGCCGCCAGCCAAGGGCTACGGCGTGCAGCTGGGCGCCTTCAGCAGTGACTCCGGGGCCAACGCCGCCTGGCAGGCCCTCCAAGGGCGCTTCGCAGCCGAACTCAAGGGCCTCTCACCCCAGCTGGTTGGCGCGGACACGCCCTCCGGGCGCGTCTACCGGCTCCAGGCGTCCGTATCTGACGAAGCCCACGCCCGCGCTCTCTGCGATGCGCTCAAGGCGCGGTCCCAACCGTGCGTTCCCGTGTTGCCGCATTGACCATGACGGCGGCCTACCGTCCAAAGGTGACAATTCTCGTCACCCGTCCGGGTGCCCCGAAAAACAGCTAACTCGTTGTTTTTGTTGCATAGAGGGGGGCTGGCACAGGGCTTGCTCCTCTCTTGGCCGTGTAAGGCTTGAAATGCGAACAACTTCCCCGGTGTTCGCTTCCCTCCGCGCCGCGATGCGTCTTCCCCCGCTCGCGGCGCTTTTTTATCTCTTGCAGCCCCGGCCTCCCGTACCCATTCTGTGCCCAGGGCCGTCGGCCGGGAGTCGTCCCGGAGCGAGGCCGCCGGGCACACGCCCGGATCCGGGCCCCCGCGCCCTCCCCACTCCCTGGCCGCAATGGAATCCATGAAGCAATCCCTGGGCTCGCCTGTGTTGACCGCTACGCCGCAGCCCTTCGGCGTGTCGGCAGCCATTGCAAGTGCCGCCCCGGTTCCGGGGCGCGAGCTGGTGCGTGCCACGACATTGGCCAACGGCATGAAGGTGATCGTGTGGCCCGTGCATGACATTCCCAACGTCGCGCTCAACAACTGGGTGCGCGCCGGCAGCCGCAACGAATCGCCCGGAGTCACCGGGCTGGCGCATTTCTTCGAACACATGATGTTCAACGGCACCTCGCGCCGACAGCAGGGCGAGTTCGACCGGCTGATGGAGGCCCGTGGCGGCGCCAATAACGCCTTCACCAGCGATGACGTCACCGTCTATCAGGACTGGTTCCCGCGCAACGCGCTCGAGCTCGTACTGGATCTCGAGTCGGATCGGATCGCGAATCTCGCCTTCACCCCCCAGGTGGTGGAAAGCGAGCGCGGCGTCGTCACCTCCGAGCGCAGGCTGCGCGTCGATGATAACAATCAGGGTCTGCTGAGCGAGCAGGTACAGGCCAGCGCGTTCGTCGCGCATCCCTACCGCTTTCCCACCATCGGGTGGCCGGCCGACATCCAGTCCTGGCGCATCGAGGACCTGCAGAAGTTCTTCCGCACCTGTTATGCCCCCAACAACCTGACACTGGTGCTGGCGGGCGATGTGGTGCCGGAGGATGTGTTTGTCCTGGCGCGACGCTACTTCGAGCCGATTCCGCGACAAGCGCCGCCGGATGAAATCCGCGTGCGCGAACCGGAGCAGCTCGGCGAGCGGCGTGTCACCGTTCGGCGCAAGGCACAGACACCGCTGCTCCAGTATGCCTACAAGGCGCCTGCAGCCGCTGATCCGCGCGCCCCCGCAGTCAGCCTGTTGCTTTCCATCCTGGTGGATGGCGACTCCTCGCGCCTGCACCGCTTGCTGGTCGAGGAGACCCAGCTCGCCATTGAAGTGGGCGGCCACTGGCACGAAGGTTTCGACCCGGGACTGCTCTGGCTGTATTTCACGTTGCCGGAGGGCGCCGATGTGGCCGAGACCGGACGCGTGGTGGATGCTGAACTGGCGCGCGTTGCGACCGGGGGCGTCACGGCCACCGAACTGCGGCGCGCCCAGAATCTCACTGCGGCGGGCTTCTGGAGGAAGCTGGCCACCCTCGACGGCAAGGCCCAGCTGCTCGGCGAGTACGAGATCTTCCATGGCGACTGGCTGAAGCTCTTCGACGCTCCCGCCCGCTTCGAAGCGGTGACGCTGCCTGAGATACATGCGGTGGCACGCGAGATTCTCGATAGCCGCCGCCGTACGGTGGGTGTGCTCGAGTCCGGGGCGGAGGCCGAATGAGCGCCTCCGTCAACACCGGGTCATCGCCGGCTGCGGCGGCACCGGCTTCGGCGGCACCGGCTGCGGTCGCGCCGGCCCACGCAGCGGCGTTGTCACCGCCGGGAACGCCTGCCTCTGTTGCACCCACTCCGTTCGATGCGCATTGCGGCAACGTGAAGGTGCCAGCGCACGAGCGACTCGTCCTGGAAAACGGACTGACGCTGATTGTCGTACCACGTCATGACGTTCCTCTGGTGGCGTTCAACGCTGTTCTACGCGGCGGAGAATGCGCCGGAGCCCCCGGTAAGCCGGGGGTAGCATCACTGGTGGCCGGGCTGCTCGAGAAGGGCGCCGGCGCACGTGACGCCTTCGAATTCGTGGACGCCGTCGAGAACGCCGGCGGCACCTTCCATGCCGGTGCCGGCCCCGAATCCATTGCCATCCGTGGCCAGTTCCTGGCGCGCGACCAGCGGCTCATGCTCGAGCTGCTTGCCGATGCGTTGCTGCGGCCGCGGTTCGAGGCGGAGGAACTGGAGATCCTGCGCACGCGCCACGTGGAACTCATCAAGGCCGCGAAGGACTCCGATCCTTCCGAGTTGATTGGTACCTACGGACGCGCCTTCCTGTTCGGCGCACATCCTTACGGACGCCCGGTGATGGGCAGCGAGCGCTCGCTCGCGAGCATCACGCGCGCTGACATTCTCGATTACTACCGCAAACATTTCGGTTCCGACCGGCTCACGCTGGTGATCGCCGGCGATGTGGACACCGTCTGGCTCAAGAATGCCGTGCGCGAGTACTTCGCAGAGTGGCGACCCGCGGGCCCGCTGCGGGCATTGGCACCGACCAGGCGGCTGGGCGAGCGCCGGGTGCTCGTCGTGGATTCGCCCGGGTCGGTGCAGACCCACTTCTGGATCGGCAACGTCGGTGTCGACCGGCATTACCCGCAGCGCGCGGCGCTCGACCTCGTGAACACCCTGTACGGCGGGCGCTTCACGTCGATTCTCAACACCGAACTGCGCGTGAAGTCCGGACTCTCCTACGGCGCGCGCGCCGGTTTCGTCCGCGGCAGCGTGGCGGGCGAATTCGCCATCCGCTCCTTCGCCCAGACCGAGCAGGCCGGCAGGGCCGTGGAACTCGCCCTGGGCACGCTGGAGCACCTGCGGCGCCTGGCCGTCACACCCGAGATGTTGAACTCGGCACGCGCCTACGTGCTCGGCCAGTACCCGCTGGAATTCGAGACCACCGCGGACTGGGCCGTTGCGCTCGGTGAGCTGGAGTTGTACCGGCTGGACCGGGGTTACATCGAGAACTACGGCGCGCAGCTGCGCGAAGTCACCCTCGAGCAGATGCGCGCCGTGATGGAGGCCGCATATCCGGACCCCGCTGAACTGGCGATCGTCCTGATCGGTGACGCGCAGGCGCTGCGCGATCCACTCCGCTCACTGGGCCCCGCGACCGTCATCCCGCTGACCAGCACCGATTTCGGCGCTGCCGCTGCGACCTGAGCGGCGATCGCGACCGCTGACAGCCCCGACCGCTGACAGCCCCGACCGCCACACTCACGGCTGGCGCCGGATCTCCACCTGCGCCACCGCGTGCTCCGTCAATTTCAACGCCGTGAGGTTGCGTGCGACGAACTCCGCGCGCGGCGAGAGCGCGGCGGCACGCTGCATGTCACCGTGCGCGGCCGCAGGTTCCGCTGACAGCCAGTGCAGAATCGCGCGGTTGGACAGAGCCACGGCGATGTACTCGTCCTGTGACTTGCGACTCCACACCATGTAACTGGGCGCATTGAGGCGCTCCTGCACCGCTGTCTTCACGGCCTTGTCACACGCCGCGCGCGCGGTTTCCCACTGGTGGGTCACGGTGTAGGCAACACACAGATTGTTGCTGATCGAGGTGGGATCGCGCGATACGGGATTCCCGCGCGGGCCGAGATCTTCCAGTGCCGCCATGTACGCACCGCTCAGCAGCTGCGGACCGCCCTGTACGTTGCTGTAGGCGGTCAGTACCAGCTTGTCCGGGCCAACGCCCGCCTGGACCGCCGTGCAGGCCAGCAGTGCGGTGGCGGTGAGTCCGATCTTGCGTGAACGATTCATGACAGTCTCCTGTTGCAACATCCAACCCGTCCCGTGTTGGAACGGACGGCGCCACGATAGGGTCGCGGCGGGAGAGCGACAAACGAAAAGAATCGGGATTACAGGTGAGTCGCGCTCACGTGCGTGGCGCGGAATTGCGACAGGGCCCAGTTCGTGATGGCCTTCACTTCCGGCCGTCCCGAGTCCTTCGGACGGTTGACCAGGAAGTAGGTGTCATTGGTAGGCAGCTCGACCGAGAAGATCCTGACCAGCGCGCCGGAGCGGAACCACGAGTCGCACAACACCGAGGGCACGAGCGCAACGCCGATGCCGCGCTCCGCCGCGCGCGCGACCGCGAACATGGTGTCGAGCTCGATCACGTTCTTCGGCTCGGGCGTCTCCAGTCCGATCTCCTCGGCCCATGTGGTCCACGCGAACGGCCGCGCCTTGTGCACGATGAGCGCCATTTCCCGGAACACACCGCTTCCCAGACGGGAGACAGTGGCAGCGTGCTCCTTTGCGCACACCGCTGTCAGGTTCAGAGAAAACAGTCGGGATGCCGTCACGCCGGAAGGCTCGGTATCGGACAACAGGATGGAAACATCGGCGGTCGGCGGATGGATCGAGGGACGCGGATCGCTCGTGTCGATCTGCATGTCGATCTCGGGATACGCCGCGCAGAAGCTCGTGAGCCGCGGAATGAACAGCTCACTGGCGAAGAACGGCGGCAGCAGCACGCGCAGAGTGTGTCTGCCGTTGCGGCGCGCGATCTGCGCAAGGCTCCGGTCGAGCGCCTCGAGCAGCGGCTCGACCTCATCGAGCAGAGTATGTCCGGCGGTCGTGAGCTCCAGCGCGCGCGTCTTGCGCTCGAACAGGCGCACGCCCAGGGACTCCTCCAGCTCCTTCATCTGGTGGCTCACCGCGGAGGGCGTCAGAAACAGCTCGTCGGCTGCGATTTTGAAGCTGCGGTGACGCGCAGCGACGCAGAACGCGCGCAGGTTTCGCAGTGGAGGTGGACGGGACAGGCGCAACATCGGCGAATTAAATGTCGAGGTATCCAGCATGCGCACCCGCATTTGCAAGATCCATGCCCCCTTCGAGGCAGAGTGCGTGGCCCGGGGTGGCCGGCGGTTGCGTGTCATACAAGGGTGGCGCGGCCGAGAGTTGCACGGTTATCGCGCCGTGCTGCACCGACTCGGCGCAAGCATGCGCCGCGCCGCTCGGGCGGCGAGAATCCCGACGATTGAGCAGCCGCCGGGACGCGCCCGCGGTGCTCTCCGATCGCCCCCGCTGCTCAGCGCTGCAGCGCCAGATCGAGCCAGCGGCCGAGCGTCGCGGAATCCACCGCTCCGGACTGGCGGGCCACTTCCCGGCCGCCCTGGAACAGGATCAGCGTCGGGATGCTGCGGATGTTGAATCGCCCCGCCAGCTCCTGCTGCTCATCGGTGTTGATCTTGGCGACCTGCACGCTGCTGGCACGAGCGGCGGCCGTGCGCTCCAGCACCGGTGCCATGGCCCGGCAGGGCCCGCACCAGGGCGCCCAGAAGTCCACCAGCACGGGCAGCGAGCCACGGCCGATGTGGGTGGCGAAGGAGTCGGCGTCCAGGGCGATCACCTTGCCCGGGAGCAGCTGCGCCTTGCAGCGCGGGCATTTGGGCTGCTCGTCCAGCCGGTCCGCGGGCGTGCGCACGACGGAATGGCAATCGGGGCAGGCGACGAGAATAGAATCCGGAGCCGAAGCGGTTGAGG